>Ga0134104_1000311_pt1 | contig 59245 bp, 50 predicted proteins | sample 15_3_2metaG_FD_94455 | JGI IMG/M metagenome (GOLD analysis project Ga0134104, IMG submission 94455) | Switchgrass degrading microbial communities from high solid loading bioreactors in New Hampshire, USA - 15_59_3.3_214_A2 metaG | ecosystem: Engineered > Bioreactor > Semi-continuous > Anaerobic...
TAGAAGATGCCATCCTTTGTTATTATTTTGGTTAGGTTTTATATTTTAACAGGATGTCATCTTCTTTTCAATTTATTTGGAATTCATTTACATGCAATTCCCTACAGTAATTTTACTCGAGCATATATAACCGAACTTCTTAATATAATTATCATAAACTTCAGCAGCAAGCTCATTTTATAAATAAATCCAAAAGAGCCGTCCCTCCGGTTAAACTCTGGTTATTGTGGCCAAGTTGTGGTAAAATATATTTGCAATGGATATTTAATTTATAGCGACATGTTGTTTTTTCTCATCTATAAATTAATCCGGTCTTTTGAAGTTAAATATATTATTAGGAGGTATCGTAATGGCTATTAAATGGACACCAAACCTTTCTGTCGGAGTGGATTTCATCGACGAACAGCACAAAATCTGGTTTGAAAAGGCTGACCAATTGTTTACAGCCGGCCAAAAAGGCGAAGGGAAAGAGTACATACTTCAGATGTTTGACTTTCTTGATGAATATACCAAGACTCATTTCAGAGACGAAGAAAGATATATGGACAGCATCAAGTACCCCGAGATTGAAGCCCAAAAAAAGGCCCATGCCCATTTTGAGGAAGAGCTTGTACGCCTTAGGAAGGAATTTACAGAATCGGGCGGAAATCTTGTGTCATTGGTTAAAATCAACAAAATGATCATCGACTGGCTGACCAAACATATTTCCCTAATGGATAAAAAAATTGGCGAGTATGTTGCTACACTTAAACAGTAAATATAAACAAGAGGGGGCGTATCTCATGCAGCATGATTTCATGATATTTACGCTGATTTCCTGATACAGAACAGCGGCTTAAATGCAGAGGTTCGCCCTCTTTATTCTCATGATTCAGTATTGTTTTCCATAGAATATACATACGGATTATTTTACCAAGGAGTTAAGACTGTTTAATGAATACGCTGTTTAGAAAAATATACAACTTTGGAAAGAGAGTATATCAGCTTTACACCGATGCAAAGGTACCGTTTTTAGCTGCCCAGACTTCTTTTTATGTTATACTTGCCTTTTTTCCTTTTGTTGCGTTTATTCTGACCTTAATCCAGGAAACTCATCTTGATGATACGCTTTTTATGCAGGCATTATCAAGTTTTCTTCCCTCTTCAACATATGTCCTGACATTGCAGGTTCTGGAGAGTGCACGGGCAAATAAAAGCCTGTTTATATCCATAGGTGGTGTGGCAGCTTCTCTGTGGCCTTTTACAAAAGCCGTCCAATCCCTTATTTTTAGCATAAATACAATTTATGGCACAAACGAAGGGAACCTGTTAAAGAGACTTGGGTTTTCATTATTATTGACTGCCGCTTTTATAATATTAAATATTTTATCAATAATACTGCTTCTATTTGGACATTATATCGGAAAAGTAATATTTGAATACCTTGGCTCACCCGATACATTCATCAGAATATGGGATTATCTGCGTTACGAGTTTTCGGTATTGATTCTTCTGTTTATTTTTATTATCCTCTATAAAACCATTCCACGCAAAAAGCTGAAGCTGGGGGATGTATTCCCGGGTGCTGCTCTGGCAACAATCTTATGGCTGATATTGTCGTCGGCTTTTTCTTTTTTTATGAACCGCTTTTTCAGGTTCGCCTCAATTTATGGGGGAATAGCAGGAATCATTCTCCTTATTATGTGGCTATACTGGGCCATGCACATTATACTGATAGGAGCGGTTATCAACGTCATAAACTCCCAGTTGCAATTTCGGAAAATCAAGATAAAAAAATAGATTGCATAGGGACGTTTTCACCTGAAAAAAAAGCAGGAGAATCGTCCCCTTGCTTCATTTTGCTCGTCCCTTCTCATCCCGGAGCATTCTGCCGTTGAAAGGGTATATGGGGACTTTCCTTCCCCTGCTTTCCCTGATTATTGGTAATCTCCGCCGCTTGCGATTTTACGGGTTTGGTCTTCAGTTATCAGTGCATCAATTATTTCGTCAAGGTCGCCATCAAGAACCTGATCAAGTTTATATAATGTAAGACCTATACGGTGATCGGTTACCCTGCCCTGAGGATAATTGTATGTGCGGATTCGCTCGCTTCTGTCCCCCGTTCCTACCTGGATTCTTCTGTTTTCCGCTATCTCGGAATCAAGTTTTGACTGTGCCAGCTCATACAGTTTTGCTTTCAGCACACGCATTGCCTTGTCCCTGTTTTTATGCTGCGATCTTTGATCCTGGCAGGTTACAACAATACCCGTCGGGAAGTGGGTAATACGTATTGCGGATGATGTTTTGTTAACATGCTGTCCGCCGGCTCCGGACGCCCGATACGTATCTATTTTGATGTCCGCAGGGTTTATCTCTACCTCCGGAACGTCGTCCACTTCGGGCAATACCGCAACTGTAACCGTGGATGTGTGTATACGCCCGCTGGATTCGGTTGTGGGGACGCGCTGCACACGGTGCACCCCGCTTTCGTACTTCAACCTGCTGTATGCACCCTTTCCTTCTATTGAAAACACAACTTCCTTGAATCCCCCAAGTTCTGTTTCGTTCGCGTCAATAATTTCGTAGGACCAGTTTTTCCTTTCCGCATACCTGGTAAACATACGGTAAAGGACGGCAGAAAACAGGGCAGCTTCCTCTCCGCCTGCACCGCCGCGGATTTCGATGATAACGTTCTTTTCATCGTTCGGATCCTTTGGCATCATTAAAATTTTCAGCTCGCGGGTGGTCTTTTCAATTCCGGCCTCTGCATCTTCTATTTCTGCCATAATCATCTCACGAAGCTCTTTGTCGGGCTTTTCCTCAAGCATTTCCTTTGCTTCGGCCAGAGCCTTCTTATATTTTTTGTATTCACGGTATTTTTCCACGATTTCGGAAAGCTCGGAATGCTCCTTCATAAGCTTTGCATACTGCTCCTGATCCGAAATAATCGCAGGATCGGCTATCTTTATGTTAATTTCCTCATATCTGTTCTCAATTGCTTCAAGCTTATCAAACATATTTACATTACCTCGCAGAAAAATGTTTGTTAACTAAAGAATTATAGCATATCACCGATATACGCATCAAGAAGCCGCAAAATCCCTGAATTTCGGCTTCCTACTCTTCAAACAGCTGCCTTATTTCTTCCCTGGTCAGCTTATGAAGCAATGTCTCTCCCGGCTTTATAACCATATCAATTAATTCCTTTTTCTTTTTTTGCAAAAGCAGTATTTTTTCTTCAATGGTATTTTCGGTTATAAGTTTGAAGACATGCACAACCTTGTCCTGCCCAATGCGGTAAGCGCGGTCTGTGGCCTGGTCTTCCACCGCAGGGTTCCACCATGGGTCAAAATGTATCACTGTATCTGCGCCGGTAAGGGTTAATCCCGTTCCCCCCGCTTTTAATGACAAAAGGAATACATCGCCTTCCCCCTGGTTAAACCTGGAAACCATTGAAGCTCTTTCAGCGGCAGGGGTTTTTCCTGACAAATAGAAATAACCTAAGCCTTTATTTATTAATTCTTTTTCTATTATATCCAATATTGCCGTAAATTGTGAAAACAATAACACCCTGTGCCCCATGGCCAGGTTCTCTTCAATAAGTTCACCGAGCAGCTCCAGCTTGCCGCTTCCCCCTTCGTAGTCTTCAAGGAATGAAGCAGGATGGCAGCAGATCTGCCTAAGTCTTGTAAGCGCCGTAAGGATCTGCAACTGGCTTTGCTCATAGCCCACTTCATCTATACTTTCTTCTATTTCATTCCTTGCCTGGGCAAGGAATGCAAGATAAATATTCCTTTGCGCCTTCGTCATTTCGCAGGTAACGATAGTTTCTATTTTATCGGGCAATTCTTTCAGAACATCCTTCTTCATTCTTCTTAGAATAAACGGCCGAATATGGCGGCTTAAGTCCTCACTTGCCTCTTTGTCTGCTTCATTGACTATGGGCTTTAGGAACCTTTCCTGGAACTTCTGTTGCGTAAAAAGATAATTGGGCATAATAAAGTCAAATATTGACCACAATTCCATCAGCGAGTTTTCCATAGGCGTGCCGGTTAACGCAAAGCGGTTCTTCGCCGAAATTTTCCTTATAGCCTTTGCAGACTGGGTATAATGGTTCTTCACATGTTGCGCCTCATCGATAATACAGAACGAAAAACTATGCTTCCGGTAAGCTTCAATATCACGTCTTATAAGAGGATAGGACGTAATTACCAAATCGTATTCACCTATCTTCTCCAAAAGCGGTTTCCGTTGAACCTGGGTTCCGCTTATTGCAACAACTTTAAGCTCCGGAGCAAATTTTTCGGCCTCAAGCACCCAGTTATAAACGAGGGATGTGGGAGCTATTACAAGCGCAGGAGCTTTATTCTTTTCTTTTTCAAACAAAATAAGCGCCAACACCTGGAGTGTTTTACCCAGGCCCATATCATCCGCGAGTATTCCGCCAAGGCCGCTTTCCGACAAAGCCTTAAGCCATTGGAAACCGGCTTTCTGGTAATCCCTTAAAACATTAGCCAATGATTTTGGAACTTCATAAACCTTATTTTTAATTTCATAAATACTTTTAACGTACTTGTCAAAGCCCTGTGTTTTTTCAATAATCCTGTTATCTGTTTCATTAAAGAAATTATCAAGGTAGAAAGCCCTGTACCTGGGCAGGTAAAACTTTCCACAGTCTAAATCCTTCGGGCTGATATCCATCTGGTCGGCAATATGCAATAGCTCATCCAGATCCGGATATTGGGCCAACGGCAAAATTCCGCCGTCTTTTAGGCGATAGAACTTTTTCTTTCTTCTTAAAGACTGAAGAATCCCCTTCAATTCATCGGGATCAATATCACCTGTATCAAACGCTACCTCAAGCAAATCGCCAACCAGCGAAACCCTTCCCGAAATGCGGACTTCCCTCTTTACCGTTACTTTCTTAAAATCCTCGGAATAATAAACGCCGGCCATTTTCTGGAGCTCAGGGAGCTGCTCAAATACAAACAGGTAAATTTTCTCCTTGTCAGTAAGGACAAATTGCCCGTTCTCAATAACGAATCCTGCGTCCTGCAAAAAATTAAGTATCGGCCGTTCCATTTCAATATTCCTCAGAATAAAAGCATCCTTTGGAATTATTGAACTGCCGGCCATTACGGGATCTATCCTGTATTTCCCGTAATGGAACAATACCCTGGCCGAAATTCCGCTTCTGTATTGGTCAAAATATACCTCTGCCTGTAACGGCTCCTGTACTATTTTTTCCTTCAGCATCGGGGTTACCAGAACATCCCCGGTCTTTTTCATTATTGGCACAACTTCGGATATAAAACGGTTATGATACTCGGGTGGCACAATAAATTCATTTGTACCTGCCTCATTAAATCCCTCCCTGATTATTGACAGGTATTTTTTCTGTATATCCGGGACTTTGTAGATTTTTTCGTTCAGGTAATAAAAGGGCGAACCCGGTACAAGTTCTACCGGAATACTGTTCTGGTTCATTCTGACAGACAGCCATTCATCCATCTGCCTAATCTCGAATACCACAGGGGCGGGTTCCTGCACCACAGGCACGTTTATGACATCGCCATAAAAAACCGAAGCCTCTAAGGTTTCTCCCGTCATAATATCCAAAAATCTTTCAAGCCTCGAAGGCGTAAGCGCAATCTGCCTGCCTTTTATAAGGCTGCTGTAGCTTAACTTGTTAATATAACTCAACTCAAGATCAGTTAAGTAAATATCCTTTAACATATCCATCAGCAATTGGTCCCGCCCTGAGAAATGCTGCTTTCCGCTGTCCAGAGTAAGTTGGTTTCCAAAACGCAGCTTTTTCCTGTTAATCCATGCATCCAGAAACTCCTCAATGTTTTTTATGACATAAGGGCGTGTTATCCCTGCTTTAAGCTCCAGGTATGCATGAATTTCTCTGTCCTGTTTTGATACATAAAGAGCTGGATATAAAAATACCTGCTCGCTGTCGGTGGCAAAAGATTTCCTGTTCTCAAACTCCATCTTTTTAAAAATAGCATTTACAGCCTTATAACTGTTTTTGTACTTAATCTGTTCATTCTCGGCAAGCCGGTTTATTTCAAAAAGAACGGCGGCAATATGTTTGCAAGGTTTTCCGTATTCCTGATAATATGGGCATGAACAGCTTTGGGCATAGATATCCTTATTGGAGTCAACAAATATTTTAACATGGTAATCATATGTACCATGAACCCGTGCTGTAAAGCAATCCCTTATTTCATCATAAAATACATCTTCCACAAACCTGTTAAAAAAGTACATGCGTCCCCGGTGAAATATTGTGGGATCTCCAATATAATTACTTATTTCCCTTTCACTAAGCCTTAAATAATTCATGAAAACCTCACTTTATATTCATAGTGCTTGATCTTTATAATAAATAATTTTATTCATATAAAGGTTAATCATATTATTATACCACATAAGCTAACTGCTGTCTGCTTTTGTGCTATGCCAATTTTTATATTTTGAATTATTTGTATGGAATCTTAAAATATACTTACATTCCAATATAAATATTGTGCAAAAAAACACTGGGCAATTTATCTTACAGAGAAAACAGAAAATAAGATGCCTTAATCACGGCATAATTTGGTTAAATTAATTCTCCAGGCTTATATATAACTTCCCTGTAATTGCATAAAATTCGATACACCAAAATGATACCAAACATCAAAAAACCTGCACCCGGCTGCCGCCGGAGTGCAGGTTACGGAAAAATCCTGATTTTCAAGACATATGTAATTTGCTAGATAAACATAAGAATCAGATTTCGTATATTTAATATGGCAACAACGGCTCCGACCAGAATCATCATCACCTTTGGGGATATTTTCCTGACAAGGAATGCTGCAAACGGAGCTGCTATAACACCTCCAAGCGCCAGCCCCAGTATTATCTTCCAATACTCGCCCACCCCAATAAATGTAGCGAATGTTAAAGTCTGTGCGATGGTTACAAAGAACTCCGAAGCATTTACCGATCCAATTACATACCTCGGTGTATTACCGTCTGCAACAAGAGTTGTTGTCACAACCGGACCCCATCCTCCGCCTCCTATTGCATCCAGGAAACCACCCAAAATACCAAGAATATACAATTTTATATCTTCCAGTTTTTTTGCCACTTTCTCAAGGGGATTGCCAAAAGCCTTATAAATAATCCTTATTCCCATGATGATAAGGTATACATATACAATCGGCTTAATGATTGTTGTGTCAATGTTTGTTAATATATACGCACCCAAAACTCCGCCAATTACCCCGGGGATGACCAATGACACAAAAAGCTTTTTATCAATGTTTTTCAGTTTATAGTGAGAAATTCCCGAAACCAATGTGGTAAAAACTTCTGCCGTATGTACCGATGCACTGGCTGATGCAGGTGGCACGCCAAAACTAAGCAAAAGACTTGTAGAACTTACGCCATATGCCATGCCAATACAGCCATCAATCATCTGGGCAATGAACCCAGCAATCAGAAATAGGATAATTGTTAAATCCATTTGCACACCCCTAATCTCTACTAAATTTATAGACTTAATATACAACAATTTTTGGAAAATTGCAATATATTTGCTTATATTTATCTTTGGAACTTAAATAAGTGTCTTAGTATGAATCATTTTTACAAAACCTGATAAATTGTTGCACCATTATGTATAATTAGCTAAATATCGGGCAACATGGGGGATAATTAAATGGGCGTTATTGGAATCATATGGGCAATGGAGATAGGAACAGAAGAAATAAACGAAGACCCGTTTATTGTTGTCAGAAGTATATCCGATAACGCTGTTAATTATGATGAGTTTGAGAAAACGGCAGCATAAAACTCTGGCATGCTGTTTTAAACATGCCGGACCTTATTAATTCTGATATTTAACATAACGAATGCCGGATTTCCAAATCTCCGGCATATTTCCATAGATACCACAGGTACTTAAATAAACTCGGACAAGGTCAGGCTCTCCATTTTCTGGGCAACAATATCCCGGATTTCCTTAAATACTTGCAGTAGCTTTTCATTTTTTTCAATCGGGGTATGCTCAAAAAAATACAAGCTGGCAGAACCTACCGAAGCCAACGGCCCGTCAATAAGCCTTATAATCTCGGCAAGAGTTATTTTATCGGGCTGTTTTGCCAGTTCATATCCGCCCCGTGAACCCCGTATGCTCCTTACATATCCCGCACCTTTCAGCTGCAGGAATATCTGCTCCAGGTATTTCTTTGGTATGTCGTTTCTTTCAGCTATCTCGATTATTTTCGGCGGTTCATCCTTCCCATAATGCTTTGCAAGATCTATCAAAGCCAGAAGGGCATATTCACTTTTTCTGGACAAGCGCACTGAAACTCCCCCTGTAGTCCATAGGCTTAACGTTTTATAAATTCACATGATATCTGATTCTTTTCACACATTCCTGTATGTCATCCACTTTTTCAATATGCATTGTTACGGGTATATCGGTGGTTTTTTCTTCACCTACCCAGATTACCGAGATTTTTTCAGGCGGTATCCCTGTGCATATCACATCATAATCATCTGCTGTAAGTTCTCTTGCAGAAATAATAAATATCATGCCTGCATCAAGCATTATATGTGCAACCTCTGTCAGCCTGCGAATATGCTCCTGCCTGCTTGGCGGCAGCAGATGATGATCTATCAAATCGGCATCCACCCCGTACAAAACGCTTCCCATACCCAGGTAATACACAAGCTTTCCGTCATCAAACAATTGTTTTTCAAGAGCCCGCCCAAGTTCTTTCCTTGGGCTTGTTTTTTCCCCGGTAATGAGGATCAGCGCAGCACCGTGTTTATATTTTGAAGCACGTGCCTCCGCACTGATTTCGCTTCCAATCCATTTGTAATTGCGCATAAGAACCTTATCGCGAACCCAGCTGGTCTGATCTTCCAAATCGCTCATAACAATTCCGCCGCCCGAGATCTCATAGTCATCCACAATGACAAACCGGCTTGTTTTTGCAATATCACCCGTCAAGTCAAAGGCAATATGCCTGTCTAATGTTAAGATACACTCTGCCACTTCATTGCGATCAACCTGTTCCTTCTTCTTGCTGACAAGGGTTGATGCGTCAATCACGCTTCGAATTTCTTCAAGACGCATTTCTGCCTTTGCGGTCCCAAGCTTTAAATAATAGGTTTTATCTTTAACCAGCGGGTTTTTACCCAGCCAGAACAAGTTCACAAGCATGCGGCCGGTGGTCTTTGGTTTAAGCTCATTTGCAATGCACATTACTTCCCCACGCTTTACATAGATCTGCTCTGTGACAGTGAAACCCGCAGCCCAGCCTGCCCCAATGGTTGTCATTGGTTCCCTGTTAAAGGCTTCTATTGATTTTATGCGTGTCCGCTTACCCGAAGGATAGAATACAACTTCATCGCCAACAGATATTTTCCCCGTTTCAATTGTTCCCGCAATAATTCTTCTGTTGTCGCCACCCTTGGTAAATTTATATACATCCTGGACAGGCATGCGGAAAGGCTTGTCTTCCGGGAGTTCTTCGCTTTTGAAGGAATCCAGAACCTCCAGGACATTCATTCCTTTATACCAGGGCATTTTGTCCGAATGATTGGCAACATTCTCACCTTCCATTGCACTGATCGGAATGAAGCATACAGGCTCTACATCCACTTTCTTCAAAAAACGCCTGTATTGTCTCTCAATGCGCCTGAATGGTTTTTCGCTGTACCCTATCAGATCCATTTTGTTGACCAGTACACACACCTGACTGATACCAAGCATCGACAGCATATAACCATGGCGGCGGGAATTCTCCTGTATTCCTTCGCTTGCATCTATGACCAGAAGTGCTGCTTCAGCGCGGGCAGCACCGGTAATCATGTTCTTTAAAAACTCAATATGCCCCGGTGCATCAATGATAATATAGTTTCTCAATTCTGTCTGGAAGAAGCAGCGTGCCGTATCAATGGTTATACCCTGGGCCTGCTCATCCTTCAGGGCATCCAGAAGAAAAGCGTATTCAAAAGGCTTTGAATTCCTCCGGCATGTCTCCTTTACCTGCTCAAGTTTCCCTTCGGGCAATGAGTTTGTGTCAGCCAACAGCCTTCCTATGACCGTACTTTTGCCATGATCCACATGACCCACGATTACTATATTCATGTCCTGCTTATTAATCAAATCCCGCTTATTTAGGAGCTCACCATTCGCCATTTTAAAAACCCCTGTCTGTAAATTTTTGTTTTCTCCTTAAAAAAGGCACAGTATATCCTGTTACATGTATCCGCCTTTTCTAAGTTCCTCAAGTCCGCCTCCGTCTTCCTTGTCCTGGGCTCTGCCTGAGCGTTCGGCAATGTTTGCAAATTTCCCCGTTTTCAGTTCATTGATAATTCCATCCACGTCCTTTGCATCGGATTCAACCGGAAATGTGCAAGGCCAGCATCCAAGAGACCGGTACCTTTTTCCCTCTCCATGGTCGTAATACAAGGATACCGTGGGAATATTTTCACGCTTTATATACTCCCAAATATCAAGCTCTGTCCAGTCCAACAGCGGATGAATGCGAAGATGTGTACCAGGGGCAAAATCGGTCTTAAACTGTCCCCAAAATTCAGGGGGCTGATCCCCTATATCCCAGTCACTGTTTTTGTCCCTGGGTGAGAAATATCTTTCCTTTGAACGGCTTCCCTCTTCATCGGCCCTTACCCCAACGATAACACCGGTAAAAGGCTCGGTATTGCTGTCAATCTCATATGCTTTCTTTTCGTGGTTCAGCCTGTATCTCGGCCATTTCCCGTTCAAAGTATTCTTTAAAGCTTCGGTTTTTAAAAGCCTGCAGCATTCAAGACGGGTCACATTTCCATCGGGGAATGTAAGCTTTTTTTCCAATGCTTCCCTGTTTTCCCCGTAAATCATGTCCAGTCCCCACTCAAGAGCAAGTTTGTCCCTGTACTCTATCATCTCGGGTATTTTATAGTGAGTATCAATATGCACAAGCGGAAAAGGCACATGTCCAAAGAAAGCCTTTCTTGCAAGCCACAGAAGAACTGTGCTGTCCTTTCCTATGGACCAGAGCATGCACAGGCTTTTAAAATTTGCATAAGCCTCCCGTAAGATATGTATTGACTTGTTTTCCAGCTTATCAAGGTGGTTCATGCAATCACCCCTTTGTATCTTAGCATTCAATGAACGCTTATTCGAAATGTATTTAAAAGCATTTTTAGTGTGTTAAGCGCACCACAGGTATTTTAACCAAACGCCCCCTCTGTGACGTTCTCAGGGGCATTTGGATATATCACTTTAATTTATTTGCAGGATGGTTAATAATATAAAATCCTTTTTCATTCAGGCTGTTTACCCTGTTATATGTCATCTCGCTGTCATCCATCTGACGGAATATTCCTCCTGCTTCCTCAACAATGCACTGCATTGCAGCCGTATCCCATTCCCAGGTGTGGCCGAAACGGTAATACACCTCTGCTTCACCTTTCGCAATCAAGCATCCCTTAATTGCGCTTCCTGCACTCATAATATTTTTAATGCCATTTCTCTCAATCAGCCGCATAAGTTCCTCGGATTTATGAGAACGGCTCATCATCAGGCGTATATCGTCAGTTCTTGAAGAAACATGAATTTTCTGGACGCACCCATCCTTTTCATAAAATGCACCCTTCCCCTTTAAGGCAAAGTACAACTCTCCTGTAACAGGAATGCCGATAACCCCTAACACGGGTTTGCCCCGGTGGCATAATGCAATATTTACGGTAAACTCACCGTTTTTCTTTACAAATTCCTTTGTTCCGTCCAGGGGATCCACAATGAAACACCAGTCATTTCTGAGCCGTCCGGGATCATCTTTCGATTCTTCTGCCAGCACGGCACATTCAGGATATTTCCTTTTCAGATTGTTAACAATATACTCATTTGATTTTCTGTCGGCTTCGGTAACTGGCGATTGGTCATCCTTGTAATCAACAGTAAAATCCTTTTTATATATCTCAAGTATAATATGTCCTGCTTCAATGGTTAATTCTTTAACGGTTTCCAGCACATGCGTCAAATTCCCGAAATCCATATTACCCCTCGGTTTTCTTATGCAACCCGGATATAAACGATTTACCCGGTTTGTTTTTTGTAAATATTATATCCAATTTTGACATAATTTTATAATAATTTTTTAATTATCATATGTCTACTATTATAGTATACATTTTTTCAACATAAAAGCTAAACCCACCAAAAAAGTATTAAGATCGAATGAAAAAACCTCAGGAAAGGGGTATTTTCTCGTATGTATTTTTCATATACCCCTTATTAACCCTGTACAACTGGCGAACCGGATACTTCATGGCCCTGCTTTCCGAAATCACCATATCCTTGTATTCCTCAGGGAATTTCAGGCAGTAGCTGCACCCTGAAGAAGCAATTTTACAGGGCAATGATATAACTTCAAACACATATCCTTTCCTCTCAAAATGTCTGCACATTTTTATTGTGTAATTCCCGGAATCATATACAGCCAAACAATCCACTATATCAAGCTCCCATATCTTAATCTTTTAATATACTATGAAATGACATTCAGGCTGGTTACCTGTCCTATTAAAACAAGGAAGTATGATAGTCTCTGTTTCCTGGAGCGCATAAGCAGGTTTCAGGCATACAATAAACTTTCGCTTAGCCGGTTGTCCGGCCAGCGAAGCCTTATTTATATAAAAAACCATAAAAAAAGACTATGATCGGGTTAAATACTTGAATACCTCCATCATAGTCCATATTCCTGAAATATAACCATTTTCCAATCCGTGCTTTTGTCAACCTTATGGCTTCTGTTATCTTGTTTTCTTTGCCTGGCCGGGGATCTTGCTCTCCCATTCCGCAAGTTAAAAACTTTTTATTTCCCATTAAGGCATGTTACTTAAGGCTGTCCAGGTATGCATCAATCTGGGATTGCTGTTCGGCAATTATCGCATCATTTCCTGCTGTCTTATATTTTTCAATTAATTCAGCCACTTCGGCTTCAGGATCGTCAGTAAAGCCCATAACCACTACCTTAAAATCTGTTTTCCACAGATTGGTTACTGCCGCCACCTCATTCTTCACCTTTGTATCATCAAAGGTGAAATTCTGTACAGGATGTGTCAGCGCAACCTTTTCCCAACCGCTTCTAATCTCGTTATAGTTAGGAATTCCGCCTTCAACTTGTCTGAAGAGCTTATCATCTCTCCAGCCCCAGTTGCAGTTTCCGTCAATAGGATAATTGGCCGAATCCTTAAGTGGAACAACATATCCTTCAGATGTCAAATCGTAATGGACTCCCTTGATACCGTATGTTACAAGATCGGCATATTCCTGATCGTTTTTCACAAGGTCAAGGAACATAAGAGCCCTTTCAGGATTCCTGCTTTTCGCGTTAATTCCCATACCATTTTGTATGTAGGGCTTAATAGGTATACCTTTTCCATTCATGCCGTCATATACCTTCACATCCCATTCAGGATGAGTGGCAACTATCGAAGTATACGTACCGTTTGCGGTTGCCAGGTTCACAATGGCTGATGCGCTCTTTCCATTGATAAATGATTCCTTTGAAGACACTTTGTTAACAAGGGCACTCCTCGACCAGTACCCCCTGTCCTTCCACTCTTTCATTTTCTTTGCAAACTCAAGGAATTCGGGTGTTTCGATTATATTGATTATTTTGCCTGAATCTTTGTCTGCAAGATCAAAGAAGTGATTAAGCTGCTGAGGCTCCAGGTAATCGAGATTTAAAGGAGCCAGTACTTCAAATCTCAGCAGTGTGTCAAAATCCATATCTGAACCGATGTCCAGAGGAATAAGCTGCTTTTCATTTTTGGCAATGGCATCAAGGTATCTTTCAAAGTCGTCCTGGTTTTTAATCTCATCAATGCCGTATTTCTTCATTAAATCGCCTCTGACCATATATACATAGGCGTTCAGCTCTTTATAGTTCATTGGCAGCATATATACCTTGCCATTCACCTTTGCCTGCTCCCAGGCATCCTCGTACATTGATTCATATGTTTTTGGCGCATATTTTTTCAGCATATCCTTTGTGATTTCCAGGAAACCTCCCTTTGTTGCCTGACTGTTATAGAAAGCCCAGTTTGCAGTATAAATCAGGTCAAAGTCGTCGCCAGACGCAAATACCAGGGGATATTTCTGGGTATAGTCCCCCCATCCCATAAAGCTTACTTCAACAGTGGCATTAATATCCTCTTTCAGCATCTTGTTCAGTTCGCCATATACCAAATCAAAATCCAGTCACTCAAAATATTGAAAAACATACTTCAACCCATTGTTGAAAATTCAATAATCCACGGTATTCTTGAAAAGGATGATAAGTCGGGTAATATTCATATTTCAGGCAAAGATGAAAATGGCATTATAGTATTTAAAATAACCGACGACGGGGCCGGCATGGATGAAAAAACCCTGAATTCATTGTTGCAGGCTTCTACAACCAGTGATAGCCACGGATACGGAGTAAGAAATATTAATGACAGGATAAAACTGCGCTATGGAGAACACTATGGGTTAAAATATAAAAGCGAGAAAGGTAAAGGTACCGAGGTTGAAATACGGCTTCCAAAGACCTTTCAGGATAATTCCGGTCTGCATTTACCCGGTTAAAATCACAACAGCAATTGATTAAATAAAAGAACGGCTAAAAGAAAAGCTCCGTATTAGGCCTGGAACAACAGAAGTTATACCGGGTGCGCCTGAAGAAGAAACATTCAAGGCCATATCAGCGAATCGGAATGACAAAATACAAATATAGGAAATATCAAGAAAAGCTAAATGGTACATTGAAAACGGCTGAAAAATTCAGCAAGAAATAATTAAAGGGGTTTCAAGCTTTCCTGAAACCCCTGGTACGCCCGACACGATTCGAACGTGCGACACCAAGTTTAGGAAACTTGTGCTCTATCCTACTGAGCTACGGGCGCATAATCGCTACAGATAATAATTTTACTACAGCTTCGGGCATATGTCAATAATTCTTATTCCTTTTTATTTGTATATAGTTCCATATATTGATAATATTGGTTACATCCTCATTTCTTTCTTCTTAAAAGTTCTTTACATTTTTCTTCTTACTATATTACCTTGCTTATTTATGTTAGAATATTTCTGGGTAGTTGTCCAATTTGTCTGCCCGGTTAGGAAATATATTACTGAAATGTAACAAGCAGTACAAGTTATACATAAGATAGTACAAGGAGTGCTATGAAATGAAAAAGGTGACCATATGTTATCGGTATACTGCTAGAATTATATTATTTATTGCAATTGCAGTTTTTGTTATGATTTTCACTGCTAACTTTTCGCATGCTCAGGAATTAACAGAGCAAATCTTCATTACTCTTAAAATTAACGGCACCCCTATTTTTACGGACACAAACCCATATGTAAAGCAAAACAGGACTTTTGTACCCGTCCGTTTTATTGCTGAAGCTCTTAATATGAATATTGAATGGTTTCCGGATGAAAAGACTATTATTTTAACCGATGACGAACATACAATTCAAATGTGGCTGGACAGCAACTTACTTATTGTAAATGGCCGGGAAATATTGATGGATGTTAATGTTGAAGGCTTTAACGGCAGAGCAATGGTACCCGTTCGTTATATAGCCGAGATAAAGAATTTTGAAGTTAAATGGGATGACTACACCTATTCTGTTGAACTTAGCAAGGACGGGGTGGCAGTACCTGCTTCATGCGTTTTAAGCAGATCCTATTCCGATGAAGACTTAATATGGCTTGCCAGACTTATACATGTCGAAGGAAAAAATTTAAGCCTGGATGCCAAAGTTGCAATCGCGAATGTGGTGATAAACAGAACGAAAGATCCCAATTTCCCGGATACAATTTATAATGTAATTTTTGACAACAGGTATACAAAACAGTTTCCTCCGACGCATAAAGCCGGATTTAAGGAACTAAAACCCGATAATTCCTGCGTCATTGCTGCAAAAATGGCTTTGGAAGGAATCAACAACATCGACAAGTGCCTTTACTTCAACAACCGGCCGTTTAGCAGTAAATCAAAGGATTTTTACAAGAAAATAGACGGGGAATACTTTTATTACTAAAATTAAATTCCAGCCTGCAGCCTGGCAGAAAAGCAAAAGGAATGCAGGCTGCATTGTTATTAACATGAAATAATAACCTTTTTTTCAGCTGCAGGCCATTCTTTTTCATAGTTGCTTTCTCTGTTTACCTTTATCGCATAAGGCTCCAAATCTTTCCATGACATCTTTGTTTGCGCCCATTCTATCAATATGTCGTCGTTATTCAGGGCAAATTCTTTTTCGGCACTATAAAGCCTCGGCTTGACAGAACTGGCATGATATGTAAGCTTTTCTGCCGAATTTTCCTCAAAATAACCAGCCCTATGCTCAGCAATAACTTCTGCAGGAATGTCATACACCGTACCGTCGGACATTTGAACTCTCAAATACTTTTTCACATCATTACCTCCCTTTCAGGTTGGTCATGTTTGTTAAATTTTTAACTATATTTATTTTATCATATACCTGACTGAATTTCCACATATTTTTTTATAAAGAATATGCTTTTTTCTCCAGTTTCAGTAGATAATTACGAGAAATAATTGTATATTTTAAGCGTCTGTCCTATAATATTTAAATAAAGGATAAACTGGTTTCTGGTTACTATAATGTAATCCATCTGTTTACAGCGTAAGAGCTTTCTTGCACATTTAATATGCCATTTCTGTGAGGCGGGTGATAATGACAACCATTTTTCTGACGAAAGTGTTGCCTGATTTTTGCTTTAAACATTAAGAAAGGATTGTGTTATACATATGTAAGCGCTTACTTTAACTTACACCAAAGTATCAATATGCACAATGCTTTATGATCTGAAATGGGTCAGAAGTTTGCACATCTCAGGCAATGCAATTATTTTATGCATGTCTTGTCCAATATTTTTAAATATAAAGGAGGTTTTTTATGTTTAAACGAAAGTGGTTAGCATTTCTTCTGTGTTTCCTGCTTGTATTCCCTGCTGTAACTGTACCGGCTGCTGCAGAAGAAACAGCGTACGACTTCATCAGTATTAAAAGTAATTGGAAGGGCAGTGTTTTCGGTGATGTCGGCGGTCAGGGCAAAATTACCTCTGAAAACTTTGAAATCACCGAAAACAGCGATGGAACCGTGAAACTGCGCAGTTCAAACAATTGTGGCAAAATTGCAAGCTCATCTGAAGGCATTGCCTTTTATTATCAGGAAATACCTTCAGACACCGATTTTGAATTCACAGCCACTGCCACAGTCGAATCTTTCGACATGAATAATCAGGTATCATTCGGTATAATGCTGAGAGACAAAATATTAATCAATGAATCCAGCAAGGATCCCCTTGGCAGTTATATCGCCGTAGGGCCAATAGATGTGACTAAAGATCCTGCAAAATATACCTTCTCCAGAAATGTACAGGGTCAGTCAAAACAGGGAGATATTAAAAGCGAACCCATTCCGGCGCCTGGGAATACATATAGATTGAGCCTGAAAAAGACGGGAAATATCTATGTGTTAACATTTGGCAATGAAGAGCCCATAATTCTCGACAGCTTTACCTTTGAAGGAGATACACTGTACGCCGGACTTTATACATCCAGAAACACAAGCGTGGTATTCAGCGACATACAACTTATATCCGAATCCCCGGTAGTTGATTTGTTGATTGATTATTCCAAAATGAAAACCTCATACCTTCGGGGAGAAGCTCTGGATTTGAAAGGTCTTGAAGTTACAGCCTGTTATTCGGACGGCAAAACAAAAACCTTATCAGCAGGCGATTATGTGGTAACAGGCTTTGACAGCAGTGTACCGGGCACAAATACCATCAGCATCAATTTCGGCAGCATATCCAAATCCATTGATTTGGAAATACTTCCATTGACATGTACAAATATAAAGGTAAAATACTTACCCGCCAAAACCGATTATTATATTGGCGACATTTTCAATCCCGACGGCTTAACGGTCTTGGCCGAATATAACAACGGATATAAAGAAGTGGAACTGTCAGAAGATAAATACATGCTGTCTGTCTCAGGGCAGGACGCTTTGGGATATGTTTTCAATAAAGCCGGTATCTATAAAATTGAAGTAATACCCACTGAAGAGCCTTCTGTTAAGGCAGGATTTGAAGTGAATGTTTCAGCCGCATCCATTGAAAGTCTTGAGATAAAGCGCGGACCTCTGAAAACTGTTTATTTCATTGGTGATGAACTGGATTTAACAGGTCTTGCTGTTTATGCCCGTTACAGCGACGGCACTAAGATACGCCTCGACAGAAATGAATATACGGTATCAAATCTCGATTCTTCAAGTGCAGGAGAAAAAGAAATCATTATTACGCATAAAGGAAAAACCGCCCTGCTTACACTAATGGTAAAGGAGAAGTCATTAATGGGGCTGGAGATTACTAAATACCCTAAAACAACGTACTTTACCGGCGAGAGTTTTAACGCTGAAGGTCTGGAAGTATCCAGGGTCTATGACAACGGAGATAAAGAGATACTGGAAGACTACACTATAGATGCATCGGCATTCAACAGCACCGTACCCGGAGTTTATAATATTATTATCTCTTGTGATGATTTTGAACCTGTAAATCTTAAAGTAACGGTAAGAGAGCAGGTTGATTATGAATGGAAAGCCACACGTTTTGGCCAGTCCACATCAGAATCAAAAAACCATATTAATTTCCTTGATAACGGCGCTGTAGAAATTATTGCCCTTGAAGGCGGAGGAAAAATTGCAACCGACCATGACGGCATCACTTTCTATTACACCGAGATTGACGCGGAAAGGGATAATTTCGTTCTTTCTGCGGATATAAAGGTTAAGGAATATGCAAAGAATCCTCATGACGGGCAGGAGTCCTTTGGTATCATGGCTCGTGACGCAATAGGCAATTCGGGCGATTCAAGCGTGTTTGCATCAAATATCGCCGCGATAGGCGGATTCAGCGGCGGCACAAAAAATCCGAATGGTACCCAGCTTTTCATCCGTACGGGAGTAACTTCTCCGGATGGCACCGGAAGCCAGGGCATTAAGCGGATTATGATCAACGACGAGAAACCCGAGTCCAAAAATACCCACCCCGAAGCCAAATACAGGCTGACACTTGCCAAAACCAACAGTGGTTATGCCGGCAAATTAAATGATGGCGAAGAAGTAATCTTTTTCGAACCTGGCATACTGAATGTGCAGGATTCGAGGATTTATGTCGGCTTCTATGCTGCACGCCTCGCAACAATTGAAGTAAGTAATATAGAATTTGCGGTATCCAGCGCCGAAACCGACGCACCAAGGGTTATTCCTCCTGAAAAACCCGTCACCCCGTCCATTGAAATTTTATCCCCTGATAAAACGTCCGGCGAAAAATACAGCCTTGTTGTAAAATCAAATGTAAACGGCAGTTTAACAGTTAAACAGGGAGGAAAAGTCCTGGTTCAGGACGCAGCCGTAGTTTCCGGAGAGAAATTCTCTGTTGATGCAGTTCTAGAAAAAAACAGCGAAAACCCGTTCACATTAATTTTCCTGCCCGATGATACCCAGAATCTGTCGTCATTTGACAAGATAATCAAGAATTTCAGTGTCACAATGAAAACATATAATGAAGGCGGAAACATTTATGTTTCTCCATCCGGAACGCCTGATGGCGACGGCACAAGAACCAGTCCCCTTGACCTTGATACTGCGGTAGCCTTTGTAAAAGAAGGGCAGAAAATAATCCTTTTGCCCGGTGTTTATAAAAGAAATTCCTCCCTGGTAATTCCCAAGTATAACAATGGAACTGCTGAGAACAGAAAATACATGGTTGCAGCACCTGATTCAAGACCGGTAATAGACTTTGATAAAAAATCCCAAGGCGTTATTTTAAGCGGTGATTACTGGCATATTGAAGGAATTGACTTTGCAAGGTCAGCTCCAAATTACACAGGCTTTTTGATTGGAGGAAACCACAACATTATTGAGAATTGCCGTTTTTATGAAAACGGGGATACCGGGCTTCAAATAAGCCGGACAGATTCATCAGACAACATAGCCGAATGGCCGTCATATAACCGGATCATAAACTGTGAATCATTCGACAACCGGGACCCGTCCGATAACAATGCTGATGGATTTGCAGCAAAAATCACCTCCGGCAGGGGTAATGAATTTATAGGCTGTGTTGCTCACCATAACATTGATGATGGCTGGGATCTCTATACAAAAGCAGGAACCGGTGAAATTGGCGCTGTCATTATTGAAAGCTGCATATCTTATGAAAACGGAACTCTTACCGACGGTACTGTAGGAAAGGGCGACAAAAACGGGTTTAAGCTAGGCGGCGAAGGAATTGCTGTACCACATATAATAAGAAACAGTTTAGCTTTTAACAACGGTGCGGCAGGTTTCACCAGCAACAGCAACCCCGGTGTCATAGCAATAAATAATATAGCCTATAACAACGCAAAAGGAAATCTGGTGTTTACAACTTACAGCGGTATTCCAACAAATTTCATTCTTGACGGGTTTATTTCATACAACGCTGAAGGCGCACCGAAGGATGTAATAACCGGGGATACGACCTCTGATAAAAACTACATGTTTGACGGCAAAAAGTCAGTTAACAAATCTGGTAATGAGCTGTCAAAAGAGTACTTTATTGAAGCGTTGCTTAAACTGATAACCAGAATAAAAGGACTAAAATAAGGTTAGATTAAAGGCCATCAAGCATATTACCGGTATGAATTTACATGCTGTCTCAAATCTGTTTATCAGATTTTGAGACATTTTTTTATTTACTTAATTTTTTATTTACATAATAGTGTCCAAATCTCTTTTTCCACCATATTATATAGTACAAGTTCCGATTAAGGTGGTGATGAATATGCCGGATGAAAGATACCAGGCACAGCTTCCTTTTGATAGATTCTTCAGACGACCGGGAACACCCCCGGGACCGACCGGTCCAATTTTTGGTCCGCCAGGCAGACAAGACGTTCCCCCGTTTGGACCTCCCACAGGGGCACCCGGACAACAGGGACCTCCGCAAGGACCCCCGCCTTCATTTGTTCCTTCCAGAAGGGATGATGGCATATCCATCCGCGCCGTAGATCCCGGCTCAATCCGGCCATGCTTATTCCGTTACGTATATATATGGCTTGAAAACGGTAGGCAATTTTGGGCATGGCTTGTATTTGTAGGGCCACGCTCAGTAGCGGGATGGCGCTGGACTGGATTCAACTGGGTATTTTTCGGAACCGACCTGGAGAATATCAGCAGCTTCGTGTGTTTCTAGGTGTTTGTTTATGGACTTCAAAAACAGTCAGCATAAGGGTTGCAAACACACTACCCTCCAGAGTAATTCAGGACAAAGGCTCTGGTATCACTCAGAGCCTTTGTCTTTTTATTTGATTCGTCAGGAAATACCTATATATGCTGTAAACCCATCAATACTTGCCTTTAAGCTTTCCAGCGCTGTTTCAATTCCATTAAAGCCTGCAAAAAAGTAAGGCACAAATCATTTATATACTGAAGCCCGTTTCAGATCCTGAAAGCCTGTTTTTTGAACATGCTCTGGCTGCGGTACTTCATTAAAGGTATTTATCTTTCAGCGCAGCAACGGTTTCATCGTCCACCGGTTTTGCACCATACCTTGTACTGTTGTACACATCTTTTAAAACTGAATGATCGGCTCCGCTACCTTCATCAAGTCTTTCGGCATGCTCTACAACCTCTGTCGGAGTATACGAAAGACTAAATTTAAGACCTTTTCTTATATAATCAAGGACAAATTTTGAATATATAAACCTGACCCTGCTTTCATTATCCTTCATATCCCGCCATTTCGGATAGCGTTTGAACAGTCTTTTAAGTATCGGCGCCCTTTTTTGGAATTCGGTTTTTAACAGTGATTCCTCGCGGTCGAAATATCCCTGTTCGGCTGAGCTCCATTTCTGGAACCTGTTAAAGAACGAAGACAATAAATTATACAAAGCCCGGTAAATCCTTTTATAATTCTTTACAATATACCGGATGACTAAAAACAGAATTACAGCAAAAATCAGTAAAGTTATAGCGTTAAGAATAATATCAACAATAGGATTTTTCTCTTCTGCAGGAGGCAGTTGGAAAATATCCTGCGGCCCGCCGCCTCCTCCGCCCTCAGCCTCTTCGTAAAGAGAGCCTAAAAATTCCAGCATTTTAAGTATAGCCCATGCAACTGACCGGGCTATGTAAATGAATGCATCAAGAAGGGTACGCCAGAAAGACAGGATAATGATACACGCAAGCAGTATGAAAACAATAATCCTGTTGCCCCTGTTTACAGAGCCGGGTATAATTGACAGGCTGCTTTTTTCATGGGTTTCATTTATCAGGAAACGCCTGTTTGCCAAAGGAAGGCCGGATATGCAATAAATTATTGAAATCCACATGGCCATAGTGAAATAAGGTTTCAAAACGTTAATATTATTTATAATAAAAAGTGATATCATATGAAGAACGAGGCTTCCTGAATACAGATAAAACCTGTTAGCGGCATCGCCCGTAGCGGCCGTTATACCCCAGATATAGAAAATAACTGTCCCGGCTGCAACAACAATGACTTCTTTTACTGATCCAGTCAGAAATGTAACATTGCAAATTAAAAGCACAATAACTGCATAAGCAGTTCCTGCCAAAACAGCAACCAGATTGCTGAATTTTTTAATTACCGAAGTTAAAACAAGAGCAAAAAGAAGGTGCAAAGGCAGTGTCATCAGAAAAATAACAACCGTTTTATAAGGCAGTATAATACCCGTTATTATTAAAATAACAGGAATAACCATCAAATATTCATATATGCACCATAACCATCTTAACAATACCTGCTTCTTCATATATATACCCTTATGATATCTGTCATTTGAATGATTTCATTAGCTATACAATAATTATTCCATATTAAACAGTCCGCTTTGTTCAACCGTTTTCGTGTGTTTTTAACATGTAACGGTTCCTGCTCCAAATCTGATTGTGAGTAAACCACTTCCCATTTTCAGAAACATACCTTCATTCAAATTCTAAGTATCTCCACTGCATTTCCCTTTGCTCTTAATCTGCGTATTCTTTCCTCTGTCTCATCGTCCACGATGGCGGTTATGAAAAGGTAATCCATATTGCTGGGGTCTTTCTCCAGCTCTTTATCAAGCAAAGTGTTAAAAGTTATACTTCTTAAAATAACCAGGCGGGCAAGGCATTCCATGATTTTTACCAGTTGATTTTTCCCGCTTGCCGGCTCTATCCTGATTGGTTCCTTTTCCATATCCTTTAAAAACCCGTTTGAACCAAAACCTGCCTCAATAACGTTTTTATATGCATATTCCAAAACAGTTGCAGCAACCGATATTCCATACTCCACCCTTTCAGGCTCATCGGTTATCGTCCACTGGTTAAGCTTTGTATCCACATTTAAAAGAATCATAAGCCTGTGCTGCGCTGTCGGGTCATACTGGTTCACCTGAAGTGCTCCGAAACGTGCAGATGCTTTCCAGTTTATGTTTTTCATCGGATCTGAGGTGTTGTATTCCCTGATTCCGGCATGAATGAACGGATCTTCAAGTATCCATCTCCTTACAACCATGTCACCCTGCCAGCTGTGGGACGGAAAGTTCATTTCAGGAAGCGTCAGTATTCTCGGAAAAACATACAGCTTTGCATCGGTTGTTTCATCCTTCATGGCAGATACGCTGCCTGTTATTGAACGGGCGGTTAAAGCTGCAGACTTTAAGTGGTAGTAGCCTCTCTTTGTGCATTTTACATTATGTGTTCGAATAATCCTGGTATATGGCAACATGGAAAAAACGCTGATGTGAAATTCATCCTGCAAAATATTCAGATCTTCCTGGTGGCCAAACTTCAGCCCGCTGTCAATCCTCGATTCAACCTTAAGCCATGGCACCGGCAACAGTTTTCTGTTGCTGATTGTTTCAATCAAATGGACACTTTGGCCCAGGCTGGCATGCAAAGTGTCAAATTTTCTTTCAATGCTGATTTTTGAAAGCCCATACTTCATTACTGTATATGATTCAATTAACAGTATAACAATTGCTGCAAAAATCAGCTTGTAAACCCACATTTTCTATACACCTGCCTGTTCTTTCAGCCTGTCTTCCGAAGGAACAGGAATCCTTTGCAAAATCTGCTCAACGATAGAATGGGTCACGGGTTTTCCGTTATCGCTTCCCGAATGCCGTGCTATCATCCTGTGGGCCAGGACGGGTATTGCCATTTGCTTTACATCGTCGGGAGTTACATAATCCCTTCCGTTTATTGCTGCAAGGGCCTGGCTTGTTCTAAGCAGCGCCTGGCTTCCGCGCGGGCTTACTCCAAGCAGAACCTCGGGGTGCTTTCTCGTTGCCTCAACGATTTGGATGATATATGAATAAATATCTTCGCTCACAAAAGTATTCCTGAAAATAACCTTCAAACCTTTAAAGTCTTCCTTCCCGGCAACGGGGGAAACTGACAACAGCGGATCCTCAAACCGGAATCTTTTTAATATTTCTATGCCCTCGCCGGTCTTAGGATAGCCCATGTATAATTTCATTAAAAAACGGTCCAGCTGGGCTTCGGGCAACGGGAATGTACCAAGGGTTTCAACGGGGTTCTGTGTTGCTATGACCATAAAAGGCGGGGTCAATGCGTATGTTTTCCCGTCTGTGGAAACCTGCCTTTCTTCCATGCATTCCAAAAGACTTGACTGGGTTCTCGGTGTTGCCCTGTTTATTTCATCTGCAAGAAGAATATTGGTAAAGACAGGACCTTTCCTGAAAACAAAATCCCCCTGTTTCTGATCATAGAAGTGAATTCCTGTAATATCCGACGGAAGCAAATCGGGAGTGAACTGAACCCTGTTAAACTCTAAATCCAGTGACTTGCTAAGGGTTTTCGCAAGCAGTGTTTTTCCTGTTCCGGGCACATCCTCCAGCAAAACATGGCCTGAGCAGATAAGACAGATAAAAAGCTGACGGATAATTTCCTGTTTACCCACTATCACCTTTTCAATATTCGCAGTCAATTTATCGGCAAGCGATTTTAACTCCTGATTATTCATACAACTTACCTTCCTGTATTCATATATTTACTTATTTGGCAGGCTCAATAATGTTTACCCCCAAATCTATGACCCTCTCCTCACCGAGGAAATCCAGCAGAACCCGCGCCCTGCCTTTCCTTCGGTTCACTTTAAGAATCCTTCCCTGCAAAGAAGTCAGCGGTCCGCTTATAATGGTAATTTTATCGCCTTCCATAAATATATCGGATTCCTGTATTGTGTCTTGATCATCAAAAAGATGGCTGAAAACCTCTATCTCGCGTTCTGGAATCTGAACAGGCTCCCTGTCGGTACAGAGCAGTTTATAAAGCCCGGGAACATGCCGTAGCTGTTTGTAGCTATGCTCGTCCAAAACACCGTGAATAAAGATATATCCGGGAAATAAATTCCGGACTCTTCTGAACCATTTCCCTTCTTTTCTTTCCTTTATTATCTTTTTTGGGATCATAACAGCAGGACTTCCGCCAAAACGGTAGTCCAGGCGTTCTTTTACCCTGTTTTCTTCTCCTGTTTTAACAAAAAGTGCATACCATGCTGAATCCTTGTCCATACCCAACACCTTTCAGCCCGAAGCAGACGGACGGTTCTTTAGCTTTCCGCTTTCACTCTCCTTTGGAAGCAAGAGAACCATCCCCATGCTTCCCTTTTTCTTTCAGCAAATCTCTGATTTCTGTCAAAAGCTCTTCCTCCCTTGAAGGTTTCGGAGGTTCCTCTTTCTTTTCTTCTTTCTTCTTCTCTTCCTTAATTATAGACTCGGCTTTTGCTTTTAGCGATGCCAGAAGCTTTATGAAAATAAATATTGACAGCGAAATAATCAAAAAGTCAATTATATTCTGCAAAAAATTCCCGTATAAAATGGCAAGTTCGGAGTTATCCCCCTCTGCCGGCCGTATTACAAGCTTTAAATCCTTTACATCAATTTTTCCTAGAAAAATACCCAGCACCGGAGTTATTATATCATTAACCAACGAAGTTACAATCTTTCCAAATGCCGAACCTATAATAACACCCACTGCCATATCAAGTACATTGCCTTTTAAAGCAAACTGCTTAAATTCTTTTAACATGATAAATCTGTTTACTCCTTATCTGTTTCCTTAACCAGGGGACGGCTATCCTGATTTTGATTACAGGCTCCAGTACAGGTAGCCTTTTTCAGCCGCTTCTTTCGGAGGATACATTCCTTTTACGTCGATTAACACTCTTGTGCCTTCGGAATATTTCTCCTTAAGCATATCCAGCGTTATTTCCCTGTATTCTTTATGACAGACAGCCAGAATCACTGCATCTACATTCTTAACTTCATCATAGTCCACCAGCGTTATCCCATATTCGTTAAATACATCTTCCTTATCCGCCGCGCAATCAGTAACCATCACTTCAATGCCGTATTCCTGAAGTTCCTGAATAATATCATAAACTTTGGTATTCCTTGTATCGGGAACGTCTTCCTTAAAAGTCATTCCCATTATAAACACCCTGGCACCTTTGATCTGCTTATCGGCTTTAATAAGCTGTTTTACAGTATTCTCCGCTACATACTTGCCCATCATATCGTTTATCCTTCTTCCGGCAAGAATGATTTCAGGGTGATAGCCCATCTGCTGGGCTTTATATGCCAGGTAGTACGGGTCTACACCTATACAGTGACCTCCGACAAGGCCGGGGGTAAACTTAAGGAAGTTCCACTTCGTTCCGGCAGCAGCCAGGACAGCTTTCGTGTTTATGTTCATTTTATTGAAAATAAGGGACAGTTCATTCATAAAAGCAATATTGATATCCCTTTGGGTATTTTCAATTACCTTTGCAGCCTCAGCAACTTTAATGCTTTCAGCCCTGTAAATGCCTGCTTCAACAATTAAACTGTATACATTTGCTATCTCTTCAAGAGATTCGCCGTCAATGCCCGAAACTATTTTCAGCACCTTTGTAACAGTATGGACCTTGTCGCCGGGATTAATCCGCTCGGGGGAATATCCAACCTTAAAGTCCACACCGGCTTTAAGGCCTGATTCTCTTTCAAGTACAGGTATGCAAATTTCTTCTGTAACTCCCGGATAAACCGTGGATTCATAAACAGCAATATCACCTTTTTTAAGATACCTGCCTATTATTGTGCTTGCCCCGATCAAAGGGTTAAGGTCAGGGGTTTTATCCTGTGCAACAGGAGTGGGCACTGTCACAATGAAAAAGGATGCTTTGCCAAGAACCTTTTCATCATATGAAAATTCTACTGTTGTGTTTTTTAAGGCATCATCGCCAACTTCTCCTGTAACGTCAATTCCTTTAATATAATTGTTTATTTTACGTTTATCGGTATCAAAACCAATAACATCTATTTTCTTCGCAAACTCTATTGCAAGGGGCATACCAACATATCCAAGGCCTACAACCGCCAGGGATTTTTTCCGCTCCAAAAGCTCATTATATATACCCATAATAATTACTCCTTTTGCTCTGTTATCTATTTGATTATATCTGATTTATGCTGAATTTTAAAGAAGCAATGGGGCAATATATCCTTAAAATTGATTTTTTCTTTTATTATTGGTATAATCTGTATATAACTGGAGAGGTTACAGTATTATGAGAAAGAAAAAAACTGTTTCCATTGTATTATCCATTATTACCGGAGCAGTAGGAATTCTTCTCATCTATGTTTTTTTCAGCGCAGTCAGAAGCGTAATTGATTTTGTTCTCGGCACCTGTCTGCTGTTCCTTGCTATTTTTAATTTCTTCCTTACAGTAAAATCCTCTAAAAATCAAAATAATTCAAATTAAATATTTAGCAAAGAAAAAACACCCCATTCCTTAAGCGTTTATATTCATAGTAGTACAGTTTTAAGGCATATGCTGCGTCTTTCCATTCCAGTCATTATTGCCCGATATTTATGTTTGCCCCATTTGACCGCCGATCACTTTTCTCACCGAATCTCCGCCTGCTCCTGCGAAGAAGTGGAGTCCTTCATCAGAAGCTCGGTTTCATCAGCTGAATGTTCAAGCAATTCAGTAGAATCACCTGGCAGAAGTTCGGTTTCGTCAGCTGAACGCCCAAGGAGTTCAGTGGAGCCATCTGCCATAAGTCCTGTTTTGTCTGATGAACGCCCAAGCAATTCAGTGGAGTCATCTGCCATAAGCCCTGTTTTACCTGTTGAACTGTCAAGCAGCTCAGTGGCTTCTTCATCTTTTATAGTATTGCCCAGCTTAGGCGATTCCGCCAGCCCTTTTGCAGTTAATCCGGCAACGGTTTTTTCAAATGCCATCTGAACCGTCCTGGCTTCGAGGGCCTGAGCCCTTTCTTCCATCAGTTCCAGTTTCTTTCTCTTTTTAGCCTTTATATTTGAAATTATTATATCAAGAATTATCAGCAGGACAGTTAAAAACAGCAGCAGGAATCCTCCGTAATACATCATTGTACCCTTTGTCCACTCAATGCCCTGAATCAATGGCATAATTTCTACCCCCTTCATTACTGTATCCAGTTTTTCTCCCTAAGTTCGTCAATCAATTTCTTCAGTGGAACAAGCTCCGGAATTGATTCATTTCCCTGAGCGCATTGAACTGCTTTTTCATAATATTCCAATACCTTATTGTAATCCCTGTGCTCATTTTCCTTTTTCTGCTGCATTTCTGCATATAAAAATGCAAACTGAATATATACATCAATATTGTCCGGGTACCGTTTTTCCATTTCGGTCAGCCATTCTTCGGCGTTCTTGTAATCCTCAAGATTTTGGTAGATAATCGCTATGTTTCTGAATATATACGGTCGTGAATACCCCATATTAATCAGTTTTTTAAAGTATTCAGCAGAGCGTTGATAACACTCCTCTCTCGCTGTTTTGTCGCTCTCTGTATCTGCCTGGAGGTAATACAGTTCGGCAATCAGTTCGGTAATAATCAGATCATTCTTCTCTTTTAATTTCCCATCCGCAGTCAGAAGCATTCCAATGCCTCTTTTGTAAGATCCTTCTACCAATGCTCCGTAATCCCGGATAATCTCGCCGGCCACAATATACGCTCTCCTTAAAAGCTGCTGTTCCGGCTCCATATTTATCACGTTGAAGAATTTGTCAAGGGACTCGTCATATTTCCCCTGCTTGTACAATATTTCCGCGTGGAGGTATTGTGTTGCTTCACTGGACATGTTTTTTTCAATCATTTTCTGCAAGATGGATCCGGCCTGATCCAATTTCCCGGTTCTGGCCATTGCAACACCTAAATCCCGCCAGTAAGCTTCAACATCATTTGATAAACTTACGGCCTTTTGATAATATGCCACAGCCCTGTCATAATTTTTAAGTTCATACCATGCATTACCCAGGATATAATTTGCTTCGGGATCTGCCATCATATCCGGAACTGCTGCTCCCGCTTCGTTTTCTATGTAATCAATGCACTTTTCGTACTCGGCGTTCTTTATATATGTTCTTGCAATTCCCAGATAACCGCTAACACGATCGGGAAACATCGAATTTGCTTCCTTATACATGGCCACCGACTGTTCGTAATCCCCGTTGTTGAAAAAGGCATCTGCTGAACTCAAAACATCCCTGTACCGCTCTTCCTTTTCAACTCCCATCTGTACCGAACCAAAATATGAGCAGATTATGCCTCCGGTAATCATAAAGGCATAAAAGGCAATCCTGAGCTGCAAAAATACCCTTCTGCGTCTTGCTTCCTTATTATACATGTTGATGTTTTCAAGATCATACAAAAGGCTTTTTGCAGACTGGTACCGCTTTTCAGGGTCAGGCTGTGTGCATTTTATTATTATCCGTTCAATACCTGCTGATAATTTTTTATTGATTTGCCTTACCGGCACAATCTCATAAGGAGGTTCATTCGGGCTTTTGCCCGTAAGAAGGTGATACAGCGTCACACCTAGGCTGTATATATCGGTTCGGGCATCACTTTGGCTTTTCCCGTATTGCTCAGGTGCAGCATAACCCCTTGTTCCGATTATTGTTGTATCGGCTGTTGCCTCTTCTTTATATTCTCTTGCTATGCCAAAGTCTATCAGCTTCACTTTTCCGTCACTGTTCACAATAATGTTTGACGGTTTCATATCCCTGTATATTATTGGATTTGGCTTTAAATTATGCAGGTATATCAAAACATCGCAAAGCTGCTTCGCCCAGTCAACCACCATGAATTCAGGGTAGCTTCCGTCCTCTTTCAGTGCTTTATCCAGAGAGACCCCTTCAACGTAATCCTCTATGATGTACAGGTATTCGTCGGTCTCAACAATATCGAATATCCTCGGAAGAGACGGATGGCTGAGCTTTTTCAGGATATTCGGCTCTGCAAGCAAATCGAAATCACTGCTTTTTCTCTTATCTATCTCCTTAATTGCCCAATATGTTTTCAGTTTAACATTTTCGGCGAGGTACACCTTCCCGACGCCACCTTCGCCGAGCACTCTTATTATTTTGTATCTGTCCTGAAAAATCGCACCTACCACCATATAAAAACCACCTTCATTAAATAATCAGCAGCTTTAGCAAAGTCACCGGTAATATATATTGCAATCCGGCAATGCTTTTTTAAGCTTCTCAATCTGGCCTTCGGGGATTTTGTTATAATATAATTCAAGCTCTTTTAGATTATTAAGAGCCGATAACGCGCTGGCATCACTTATTTGATTGTCACTAAGGCAAAGACGCTCCAGGCTGTATAGCTTTGATTCCGATAATGCGCTGACATCGCTTATTTCATTATGATATACAGACAGCCTTTTTAGATTCTCCAAATTTACAAGCGCATCTATATTGCTGATTTTATTAATATCCAAATCTAACATTTCAAGGTTTACCAAATTTGATAATGCACTGATATCACTGATTTGATTATATTCCAAATTAATATCCCTAAGATTGGTTAAACCGGACAATGCGCTGATATCACTGATTTTATTAAAATGCAGATCAAGTTTTTCAAGATTTGTCAACTTCGACAACGCGCTGATATCACTGATTTCATTATAGTCCAGATTCAATTTTTTAAGGTTAATCAAATTTGAGAGCGCACTGATATCAGCGATATCATTAAAATGCATGTCAAGCTCTTCCAGACCGGCTAAACCTGACAACGCAGCAATGTCACTGATATCATTATCATTCAGCGTTAAACTCTTAAGATTAACCAAATTTGACAGTACACTGATATCATTAATGTCATTATAGCCCAAACCCAAATTTCTGAGATTAACCAGATTTGATAACGCATGAATATCATTAATTTTATTGCGGCTCAAATCAAGCTCTTTAAGGTTAATCAAATTCGATAATGCACTTATATCGCTTATTTTGTTGTTTTCCAAATTTACTTCCTGAAGCTTGGTCAGACCCGCCAGTGCGCTTATGTCATTTATTTGATTATACATATCCGAAGTATTGTTCAGGTACAACTTCTTAAGGTTTACTAAATTCGAAAGCGCACTGATATCAATGATTTGATTATTGCCCAAATCAATTTCCTCAAGGTTTGTCAAGCCTGATAATGCACTGATGTCACTGATTTTATTGCCGTTTAAATTTACATTCTTAAGTTTGTGTAAATTTGAAAGCGCACTGATATCCTTAAGCTCATTATAATTCAAATACAATTTGCTAAGATTAATCAAATTTGACAGCGGACTTATATCACTTATATCATTTAAATTTAGATCAAGTTCTTCAAGATTTGTTAAGCCGGACAATGCCCCAATATCACTGATATAATTTCTGCATAAATATAGCCTCTTCAGGTTAACTAAATTTGAAAGCGGGCTTAAATCGCTGATATAATTATGTTCCAATTTAAGTTCTTCCAGATTGGTCAGCCCCGATAGATCATTGATAAATGAATAATTGCTGTCAATCAAATGCAAACTTCTAAGATTTGTTAAGCTTGACAGTGCATCGGTATATAAAATCGTATTTCTAATCAGGCGAAGATGTTTTAATTCTGTTCTGTAAGCTAATCCATCAATATCCAAATCGCGCTGATATGAAATTTCCAGGTAATCCAAATTATGAAGCAGGGCCAGATCATCCAACCGTTCAATACCACCACGCGCGGTATATGAATTTCCATTTATTGAGAACCGGTCATAATCATAATCCACTTTTGTTACAGGCTGTCCGTTGTGAGTAAGATTTCCCTGCTCATCTCTTATGATGACTTCTTCTCCAATTATTCTTATATAACTGATATTAATTAAATCGGTATTTCTTATTTCTCCTTCGGGTTTGTTTATAATCTTTCTTATTGCCTTCTCAAAAGATTCGTCGGTAAATTTCACAACATATGAATAAGTATTATTAATAAATTCCGAATTTTTCGAATCAGACTGCTCCCCATTCCTGTTAAAACCATTTTTTGAGGTATAAGGCTTAAGCCCGGATGAACCAGCTGCATTTACCGAAGTTTCAAGTTCATCCACCATTGCGGCAATTTCAGCACCTCCGCTCTTATCTTTGCCTTCCAGCAATACTTCGGAGGCTTTTTCGTATTCTTCCCGTTCTATAAGGATCCCTGCAAGGTTGATATATGGTTCTGGCCTTTCAGGATTTATTTTTATCGCCTCTTTTAATATGTTTATTGCATCGTCTGTCATGTCCAATGCCAGGTATGCTTCAGCAAGCCCAAGCCTTGCATCCACGTTTTTAGGATCAATCCTGATTGCCTTTTCAAAGGCCAGTATGGCTTCCTGGTAATTCCCTTCCAGCAGGTACTTATTGCCTAACTCAATCTGTTTTCTTTTCTGGGCCGGCACCAACGCGCCGCCGGTTAAAACCAGAATTAATGTAATAGCACACAAAAGTATCGCAATTCCTGAAATTATGAATACTTTTTTGTTTTTATTCATATAACCCCCCAAAAACATACACAAAGATATGCAAAGCTCAGAATAATTGCTTGCCCCGGTTTTTTCTCTTATCATAACAAGGTTAATCCGGATTTTTCCACTGTTCCGGGGAAAACTAAAAAATCACCCGTGGTGCTTGTCCCTATAATTAATATTTAATCTCGCAGTCCGGCAGCGCCTTTTTCAGTTTTTCCATCTGCTTTTCAGGGATCGGATTATTGTATAAACTAAGCTTTTTTAAATTAGTCAAACCGTGCAACACACTGATGTCACTGATTTGGTTAAAACTCAAATCCAGTTCCTCAAGATTATTAAGGTTTGACAGCGCACTTATATCGGTAATCTGGTTGAAGCTCAGATCCAGATTCTTTAGATTACTTAGCTTTGCTATCGCATTTATGTCACTGATTTGGTTATCCCACAAATACAAGCTCCGAAGGTTAATCAGATTTGCCAGCACACTGACATCACCGATTTGATTGCCGCCCAGGTCAAGATGTTCAAGCTTGTCAAGTTCTGACAGTGCAGTTATATCACTGATTTGGTTGCTGCTTAGCACCAGACCGGTAAGGTTATCAAGATTTGACAATACACTGATGTCGCTGATTTGATTCCCTTTCAGCTGCAACCTGTTAAGGTTAGCCAAATTTGACAACGCATTAATATCGCTGATCCGGTTCCGCTCCAAAATGAGAGTTTTTAAATTTGCCAGATTAATAAATGAACTCATATCAAGTTTTTCCTGGAATATAATTTCCAAGTATTCCAGGTTCGGTAGCAGGTTCACATCATCCAGATTCCCTATTCCTCCCCGGGCAGTAAAATGACTGCGATTGATGTAAAACCCTAATTCACTGTAATTTATGCCTGTAACCGGTTGTTCATTGTAAGTTTTATTTCCCTCGTCATCGATTATGATAACCTCTTCACCAATAATGCATATATTACTTATGCTCAATAAGTCAGTATTTCGTATCTCCCCTTCAGGTTTGTTTACTATCATCCTTACTGCTTTTTCAAAAGCTTCGTCGGTAAATTGAACCACATAGGAAGGGAGCTCTATTTTATACTCATACTTTGATTCATCACCTGCAATTACGCCATAACGGTAGGCAATGGCCCGGAGTGTGTGAACGCCGTCTGCAATTGATACCGGGCCTTCATATTTTAATGACTCTTTATTGGGTTCTGAACCGTCCAAAGTGTAAAATACCGCATCATGTTCCGTAAGACCTTCAAATTCAATTGTTATGGGTCCGGTATATTTGCCGCTTTCCAAAGAAGCCTTTGGGGCATCGGGAATTAATTCATCCAGCATTGCCAGGATTTTCTCATCCCCGCTTTTGTCTTTGCCTTCATTGAGTATTTCCAGGGCGCTTTCATAATCTCCCCGGTTTATATGGATTTGTGCGATGCTGATATATGGTTCTGCCCTTTCGGGGCTTAAGTTTATCACATCTTCTAATATATTAATCGCATCATCAGTTCTGTCCAGTGTTATGTACGTTTCGGCAAGCACAAGCCTTGAATCAATATTCTCAGGCTCTAGTTGGACGACTTTTTCAAAAGCCGGAACAGCTTCCTCATATTTCCCTTCCATCAAGGATTTAACACCTGAATCCATCTGTTTTTTTACCCGGGCAGGAACCGATCCTTTGCTTGTCAGGATCAAGACTAATACAATGATTAAAACAAGTAAGGCAGAAGCTGAAATAATGGCTGTTTTTTTATGTTTTTTCAAAACTTGAAAAAAGACAATGGGCATTTTCTTTAAACTATCCAATATATTCATTTTATTCCAACTACCTCCCGCCTCTGAACTTATGACAAATAAAAACTTGATTTCTATTATTTATCTTACAATTAAGCAAGACTTTTTTCAAAGCTTCTGTTTTACTTTCAGAAACCGGGTTGCCATAAAGCACCCCGGTTATTTTACCGTCTTACTTAACTAATAGGACATATCGCAAAAAGCATTAATAAAAAAATATTTCACAGTCAGGCAAGGCTTTTTTAAGTTTTTCTATCTGTTCATCGGAAATGGGGTTTCCATACAATACAATTGCTTTAAGGTTTGTCATGCCTAATAATGGGCTTATGTCACTTATCTGGTTACCCCATAAATCCACCCTAATAAGGTTATCCAAATGTGACAGTGCACTTATATCACTGATATGATTTTTACCCAAGTTAAGGATTTCAAGATTATTCAGATTTGATAAAGCACTGATGTCACTGATTTGATCATTAACCAAATCAAGGCCGTACAGATAATTCATATTGCTTAATGCGCTTATATCCAATCCATTTTGGTATGAAATCCCCAAATAGCCAAGATTTTTGAGTAAACTCAGGTCATCCAGACTTTTTATCTCACCAAGCGTGGTGTATATATTGTCGTTAATGGAAAACTGCGGCAAATCATCATAATATGCAACCCCTGTAACATGTTGACCGTCGTGGAACCGCATTCCGTTGTCTATTATGATGACTTCTTCACCTATTGCTTCAATATAGGTGATATTTGCTAAATCTGTATTTTTCACTTCCCCTTGAGGCTTATTAATTATTTCCCTTATTACCCTCTCCAAAGCCGCGTCTTTAAACTCAACCACATATTCCTGAGCATCGGATTCATTCGCATTGGTTTCCGGGTCCGGATTGCTATATTCCCCTTCCTGATTCAAACTGTTTTCACCGGTTAAAGGTTCGGTAAAATTGCTGCCTGCCACAGAAGTATCAGAAAATTCAGATATAAGCCCATCCAGCATTGCAATGATCTTAGCATCGCCACTTTTATTCTTGCCTTCATTAAGTATTTCAATGGCTTTTTCATAATCGCCCCGGTTTATATAAATTTGCGCAAGGCTTATATAAGGCTCGGGCCGTTCAGGAGCAATATTCATGGCATCCTGCAGAACCGCCGTTGCATCCTCTGTCCTGTCCAGGGCTATGTATGCTTCTGCGAGGCCAAGCCTTGCATCAACATTTTTAGGATCAATCCTGATTACTTTTTCAAATGCCAAAACAGCTTCCTGGTAGTTCCCTTCAAGCAGGTACTTGGTACCTAAATCTATCTGTTTTTTTACCCGGGCAGATACCGACCCGCTGCCTGTAAATACCGCAACTAATGCTATGATGCAGATAAGTACGGCAGTCCCTGAGATAATATATACTTTTTTATTTTTCATGATGTACCTCCAATATGTTACATGAGCATTGCCGCATCGTGCTAAATTCCAATTTCTATATACTGCCGCGATAACGCGGGAGCGGGCAAAAAAAGCAACAGGCAATGGCAAGTTTACCGGCTAATATGTAATTTCGCCGGAAAAAAGCATTATGTTCTCCCCTGATTCATCCAGTATTGCCATCTCGAACAACCTTGGCTGCATATCCGTTGTTGAAATTAATGTTACCTGTATGTTTGTATTTTTCATCCGATCAATATCAAAAACTGAATTTAGCGGTATAAGGCTTTCATTTAAAGCCTCTCCGGCAATAGAAAGAGCGGGGGCTTTACTCAGCAGATCATACATTGACATATCCAGCTGAATCATAATAACCCATTCTTTTCTGTCTCTTTTATCCGGCTTGTCAATCAGGACATCTGAAGAAGTAATGGATACATGAATTTTGCCTTCATCCGCCAATTTTTCAATTAATGCAATAAACCCCTCTTCAAAGGCTGTATTATCCGATTCGGGCTGATTGATTCCTTCTCCGATATTTATGCTTTCTGATGCAATACCAGGGATTTCAAGGTTGAGTGTTCCGCCTGTGTATTCAATTTTTATCCCGGGCATAATGCCGGCTGAATCTGCAAGAGTTGCCTCAAACCATTCATTCCGGTTACCCTTATGGATCACTGCATTTAGCAAAACTACCTGTTCGGCATAATCGTTATTCAGGTTGAATACTATTTTTGAATTAATATTCAGTGCATCCGCTTCTTTGAAATATTTAAGGCTTCTCTTTGCAGCTTCCATGGGATCCGACAGGTATTTAACAAAAGCTATGTTTGAGATTAACAGGTAAATACAAATAATTACAATAATTGCTATCAAGAATCCAATTGATTGTTTTTTCAACGGTACATTCTCCTGTTTCTGTAAGTTTAAATATAAGCAGGTTGCAACAGTATTCCTGCCGGAACCTTAGGCTGCGCAACCGCGGGAAAAGGCCCTTTGGGAAATGAAGATGAAGGCTGCCTTTTCCCGGCTATATGCAACACACCATGATTCCTGTTAAGTTGTCTGTCGCTCCGTTGCCATATACTATTCTTCTTATTTCCTCAAGCGTTTCCTTTATTTTTTCGGTCCCTGTATTCTTTATAAGCCGGGCAAGCGTCTTTTCGTCAATAAACTTATACACTCCGTCACTGCATAAAAAGAACTTGTCTCCTTTACGGGTCTTCCCGGTAATAACCTGGGGACTGACTGCATCACCGGCACCTATGCACTGGAGTAACGGATTTTTATCCTTATAATTCATCCATTGGTGTTTATTAATCTTGCCGGTTATGTATTTCTCGGTTGAAAGATTATGGTCGGTTGTCAACAGCTTGAAAGAAAAAAACCCGGATTTATATATCCTGCTGTCCCCGATATGGACAATGCAATATTCCGCATTGGCGATAAACAGCAGCGACAGTGTTGTGCCCGACTGAATCCTGGCTCTTTCGGACCGAAGTTTCATCTCGTTATGCAAGGTTTTCACAATAAACAAAAATTCCTGCGAGATATCCTTCATAAGAGAAGTGCCGTTTCTGCCCGCATCCTTAAGTTTTTCGGGCATGGTATTATGCCACCAGTAATCAAGGGAATCAGCCACTTTCCTGCTTGCTTCTTCCCCGAATTCAAGGCCTCCAATGCCGTCAGCGACAAGAAATAAACCGGTTATTCCCGTCTCCGAGCAACCTGTACGTATCAAGTATGAATCCTGGTTCTTTTCCCGTTTCAGGCCTGTTTCACAAAAGCCGGCTGTTATTATATCCTTCATACAAATACCTTCATTTATTTTTGAAACTTGTAATCTTCATCTGCAAAGGTGATAATCGCGCCATCCTCAATAGGATACAGTTCTTCTGCCGTCAGTTTTTTACCGTTGAGCAACGTGCCGTTTTTAGAGTTAAGATCCTTTATGTAATATTCGTTATTAATGCACTCTATCTCTGCATGAGAGCCGCTTACTGTTTTCTTGTCAATTACTATATCATTTCCGCCTGTCCTGCCAACCTTTGTTTTCCCGCCCGCAGCAAGTGTAAAGGGCACATCATCCTTTAACCTTATCAGTTTTGCCCTGCTAATCAATACTTCTGTCTTGTCGGCTGCATCCTCTTTTACAGGCGGGAACAGGACTTCTGTTTTATCATCTGTCGGTGCTGAAACAGGCGGTTCCTTGTAAACAGGTTTTTCTTCTTCCTTCTGTTTAGCACTTTTCTTTTCAGCAGTAACGGCAGCAACCTCTTTTTTCGCCGGCATTTTTTTCATAACCATATACACCGAAAGGAAGTCCAATGTAATCATGATTAGTATAAAGCCAATAATCATTTTTGGCTCGGTAATATTTATGATTATGGCAAGCATTATTGAAACAAGCACAAACAATACCTGTAATAACGCAATAACCAGTGTTCTTTTTCCTGACGGCAAACCTGCTGTTACATTATCAGTTTTTGATTCTTCCTTTACGGCTTTCTTTTCACCGGTATTAGAGCTTTCGGGCTTTGCACTTTTCTGCTGGATTTTTTCCTTTGCCGGCGCAGCGTTTCCCTGCTTATTCTGCTTTTTGGATTCATCTGAAGCGCGGCTTACCACAATGTCCCGGCTGTTGTCTTCTTTCGGACCTGCTTTGCCGGAAGGCTTGTCCAGTATCTCTTTAAGTTCGTTCAGCGTGAATGTATCGCTGCTCACAGCTGCAAGCACTTCCCGGTAAAACATTTCATCCTCCGAGTAATTTACTTTCAATGGAATAAGATAACGAATCAGTGCCTTAAACTGATCCAGCAAGTTATTCTCCATGTCTTCCAGCGGAAGGTAAACAAGCTGCGGTTTGAAATCACCCGAATTTTTCCTGAAGAAGATATATTCCGGATGCACTATAAAATATTCGGGTTTTAACTGTTGCCTTTTATTTGACAGGAAAATTTCAAGAATGTTGTTCATCAGGGTTTCAAACTGGTTCCGTGAAAGGTTTCCCGTAGCATCCAGTGTTTTTTCCAGATCCAGCCTTGTGTTGACAGTGTAGCAAACCAACCGTTCATCGCCTTTTGAAATAACCGTTGCAGGCAATGTAAAATCGGGGTTCATGTTTTCAAGGACTCTCATCTGGTAAGCATTGATCGATTGATCTGCATTCAGCCGGATATAAAGACAGCGGTTCAGTCCGTCATTCTCGTAATACTTGTTAAGCTGCATAACCATTACTCCTCCTGCTTTTATTTATAACAATATGCATATTATTGCTCCTATAAGGATAAACGGTGAAAAAGGGATTCTTGCATCCCGCTTTTTCTTTCTTGCCGTCAGCAGGAAAATGCCTGTTACCGCGCTGGCGACTATCGCAATCATCAAGGTTGTAAGGAACATTTTCCATCCAATAACTAAAGCAAGCACACTCATAAGTTTTACATCGCCCATGCCCAGCGCGCCTTTGCTGAGAAAGGATATGGCACCGAAAACTGCTGCCGTTGCTGCAAAGCCAATACCTGCTTCCTTCCATGATACCGAGGGATTAAAAGGAACGGTCAATATCCCGGATATCAGGAAAAACAATACCAGAGCATTTGGTATCATACCGGTCTCAATGTCTATATAAACACAAATGCCAAGAAATATCAGCGTTACACAGAAAACCAGGAAATTACCCGGCTGTTCGTAAAAATACGCCGTCAGTATTGCCACGGCCGGCATACAGCAAGTAAAAATCCACAGGCCGGGCTTTTTTATTTTTTCTTTTATACCGTCCAGTCCGGTACAGTATAAAACGGCTAATACGGATATTAAAATTCCTGTTATGTATTTCATCATCCTGATCTTTACTCCGTCCATTCTACTTGCCGGTCCAGGCTCGTACCGTTACCCTTTGCACTACTGGTATTTCATCTATTATTTTAACCGGCACGGGAATCTTAATCTTGTAGCTCACAATAACATCAATCACGTTATCTGTGTCTATGTCACTGTCTTTGACAAAATAACTGGATTTGCTGAAATCAAGGCCGTCATATCCGTCAACAATATGATATCTCAGCAAATCATCATTTGTCAGGTGTTTCTTCATCAGCGCCTTTATTGAGGCATTTCCCAAAGCTTTTTCGACGAATTTAATACCCTTGTTCGCAGCAAGCGCCTCTATGCTTTTCCTGTTCTCCAGAAGACTGTTAAATGAGTTTATAACAGTTTCCACGGAACTGTAAGCTGATTTTACGCTTTCATCTATATTCTTCCTGCTTTCGGATACTTTTGTTATCGCATCGGATATTTTGCTGAATATGTCGGTATAACCGCCCGTATTACCGTCAATATCCACGTCAACCGCTGTGGTATTTTTTACTGCATTCTCTATATTCTGAAATTCCAGCAAAACATTCTCCACCTGTTCCTTAATGCTTTTTGCCGAATCGGTGATATTTGAAAAATTCTCTTCAGCAGCTTTCTTTGCCTCCTCAGTTGCATTTTTTGCATCATTCACCACGCCAAGAAGCCCGGTTTTATCATAAACATAACTGTACAGTGCCAATTCATTGGCTGCATCTGTCAATGCAAACTGTACTTTTTCGTGTATGAAAACGATTTTAATAAAAAATGCCATTGTAACGATGCAAAATACGAAAATAGGCAATGCCACCGCTGCTTCTACTGTGATACTCCCTCGTCTGTCCTTTATCATAGCAATCCCCTTAATATGATCCCTGTGATACAAACTCAAGTTTATATAACCTCCCGTCTTCCCCGATGCTTTTTGCTATATCGGGCATAAACGGCAGATTCAGGAACATAATATTAACTTTTGCATTTGAATCAAGCTTTATCGCAGTCTGGTACGATGACAGCCTGAAATTCTCATTCTCAGCCATCATGCTGATTTGCACCATATCCTGTGTTCTTGCTATTTTTGTATCCTTATCTTTAAGAAGTAAAAACAGCCTCAGGTAATCCAGGTAGGAGAACCTGACAGAGGAAACAAATGCACTGTCCGGTGAATCATCCGATAAACTGCCGCGAATATTAAATGAGCTTTGGAACTCCTTACTGTTCTGGATCTCATCAAGCTTGCTTGTGATGGATTCAACCGCGGCGTTTTTCAAGTCTTCGGTAACTTCCTTTCCTTCCTCTTCAAGCTCATCCAAAGTTGTGGTTATTGTTTTCTGAAACTCCTCTTTATATTTGTTTATCCCGTCTTCCACTTTACTTGTAATGTTATTGACATATTCGGTTTTTTTGCTTTTAACCTTTTCAAGCGACAGAAAATCATCAACACATGATTTTATGTCCTCATATGTAAATTTCATATCGCCCTTTTGAATTCCCTTTTCTTTTAAATATTCTCTTACATAATTTTCCAGTTCTCTCCCTATTTCCTCGCCAACAGGGCCGTAACCTTTCAGGAAGCTTAAATCAGCTTCAAACGAATTAAGGCTTCTATCCATGGCTTTATATATTGCCGATTCAAATTCCTGTTCGGCATTGTCAATATAACTGTTTAACTGGTTGTCCAAGGCATTTAATTTATCAGTTATTAATTTGATGCCGTCTTCGGACAATTTATCGCTCTTCTCCTTGATAAAATCCTTCAGTTCGGAGAATCCCTCGCTTATTTTTTCAGTTACTTTTGAAGCTACGTGCTCTATCCCTTTCGTCGCCAGGCTGATTGACTCTTTAATCAGGCCGTCCTTCCAGGTATACCAGTCATATTTACCTTTAAAAAAGGCAACTTCCTCGCCTGACAAAAGCTTCCTTACATCAACGCAGGATTCGGCCATGGCCCAAACCCCGGATATAATGGCCTGAAATACAGGGATTCCCAGCCCGCCGGTCCACCACCCCGCAGCAGCTGCGGCCAGTGATTTGATAACTGCCTTTTTCTGCGGTTCTACGTACAAATGTATAAAGTTCATTACGGTACGGATGGTAAATATAACAGTTACACAGGTTATGAAATTCTTGTTGTCACTGCTTTTCCCGTAAAGGATATATTCCACTTCATAATCCAGAAGGGATTTTTCATTATATACAATGTCCCTGTATCTTAAATCCTTCCGTGGAGTTTCAAGTTTGCCGTCCATAGCAGTTCTGAACATGTTGATTATGTACTCGTTAAAGTAAATTGTATCCCTTATGTCAGTCAGCACATCAACCAGACCGTCGAATACGCTGAAACCCTTATCCAGCATATTTATCCCGTCATCGGGATCAACATCGTAATCCTCTGTTGCATCGTTTTTATTGACCTGCTTTGACGGCAGGGTTTCAATCACTCCATCTTTAAGCTCTTTTTTTGAACTCTCATTTTCAAGTTCTTCTTTTAATTCTTCTTTCTCTTCCTTAGCTGCTTCCTTTGCTTCATCCTTTTCTTCTGCTGCATTTTTCGAAGCTTCATTTCCCGCCTGGTTTGGCTGGCTTAACGGAGTTTCGTTTATGCGAAATGCTTTGTAATCCGCATTCAGCTTGATGTCGGTCCTGTATTCGTTTATTAAATTTTCACAGATACCTTTCCATTCACTATATTTCCCAAAAGCCAGCATAAAAGTACTTTTTATTTCATCTGGCGGCTCAATATAGTTCAGGAAAGATTCATATGTATCTGTATCTTCAATTCTGATGTACCATATATCTTTGTATTTATTCTTTAAGTCATTAAAATTTCCTTTAAGCTTCACACTTTGAGCTTTATTCAATAAATCTTCACATGTTCTGAAATTATATTCTGCTCTCTCAAAAAGCTTCAAACATACATCGAGCAACTCGACATTCTTCTCCAATAGAGCGATTGCACCGTTTTCTTCGGCATTTTTATTGCTTTGCTCTATAACATCGGTGGTTCCGATTGCCAGAAGGGATTTGGTCTCTTCAACAAACTCTTTTGCGCTGTCATAATCCCCCGGCAGAAGATTGTCTTTCTTTTCATCCGCCTTCTGGTTATAATTATCAACCATTTCGGCGGCAGTCTTTATTTGATTCTCAAAATCCCTTAATTTCTCAAGCGCATCATTACAAACCTTTCTGTATTCTGTAATTGATTTTTTCGCTTTTTCAGTATAACCGGAAAAGGCTTTTTTCAATTCCGTCATGCTTTCTTCAAGTGTGGGTATGAGTTCATTAATATTATTGTCATTGTAAAACTCGATACATTTTATAGCTTGATCGGTTTCACTGCCCGGATTTGAAGCCTTAACATAATCTATATATTTCTTCTCAAGAAATTCCTCTGCCGAACATTTCCCAATGGCGGTCTTTGTGTTTTCCCATCCGGTAATTTCACTATTTAAGTCGCTCAGCGCAGATTTCAAACTGCTCCTGTTTGATTTTTCGCTTTGGAGTTCTCCAATGATCCGTTTATATTCATCCGAGCCGCTTTCTGCAGCGCTTAACATGCTCTCAAGCTCACTAATACGCTCATCGCTTAACTCAATATCCTCTTCCAGGCTTATCCTTTCCTGCTCCAATTCGCTGATTTCAGCATCAATGGTTTTGTAAGCCAGTTGCTTCAAATCAGATAAGCATTTATTCACTTCATTGACAATGTATTGCTTGTACAGTTTCAGCAAAAACAGCCGGATACTGGTATTATAGTAAATATTAAGCGTATCCCTGGAATCCTCGAAATTTTTAACAGTGTCATTTTCGAGCAGTCCGAAAATTCTTTGTATCTGGTCGGACTCCAGTCTCTTATCGGTGTAATAATATTCAGTTTTTTCACTTCTGAGCTTTTTTACAAAATACCCATCTGCCGTCCGGAAGTTATTCTTTTTGTCAAAATACCAGCCATCGGTGAGTTTAATTATCTCAGCCAGGGAATTGTCCAGTTTTTCCAGCTGTTTTTCCACCTTGTTTCTTTCTTTTGCAAGCTCAGCTGATTCCTTTGCCTTAAAGACCACGCCAAGCTTGTTCAAAAATACTTCAACGGTCTGAACAGGCGCTCGGTACTTCATATATTCAAGCACCTGGCGCTCAAAAATGCTCCTGTTAACAAGAGAATTACCGGTATTTCCTGAGTAAATAGTTTCAGGAAGCTCGTACTTCCATAACCTGTACATCTCAGGTTTGGAGCCATCTTCGTCCATATCTGCCAAAGGATCCAGATAACGTTCCATATATTTTTTTATTTTTTTGTTAACCACTGTTTTATCCGAAGCTTCAAAGCCAAATAAACCGTACTTGTCCTTAAGAGCGACATCGTACTCGGCCAAAACAGAATTTATGGCAGTTTGGGCGGCGCGCTTTACCTGCACTTCTGCAATGAGGAACCGCGCGCCGTCAATGAAAACCCCTGCCAGCATAATAAAAGCAAGAAACAATATACACAACATTATTGTAACTGAACCTTGTTCGCTTTTCACGTTTTCGTCTCTCCCAAAACTATTCAATCAGGTTATCTTTAATTTTCATCTGTTTTGAAATAATCCTTAATTTTATTACTGATTTCATCCAGTTTCTTATTATATGATTGCTTAAATTTGGCCACTGCCGGGATTCTGCCTGCAAAATCCGACATCATGTCCACATTCCTTATGAATTCGGCCTGATCCATGATTTTGCTTCCGGACTCCACATCTACAGTAAAACCCTTTCCTGGCTCCCCCAGCATGCTGTCTATAAAGTCAACACCCGTCGGGTATGATTTTGAGACAGTAACTCTTATCTTCTGAAAGAACAGGTTTCTCTCAACAGTAACATTGGCGTCATCAAGATAACCCCCGATAAGCAACAGGGGAGCATCTTTTTCGCCTTTGGTTTTTAACTGGTTTTTAATGTTTTTCCGGGACAGCCCACCATATAGCTTGTCCCCTTCTTTGGCCAATACCTTTGCCTCTTCGACAGAAAGGTCTGCAACAGCGAGCGCACTGACCTGGCGATACAGCCCCATCATAAAATATATCAGTGTCATCAGGACTAAAAATATAATGGGGTATATGATGGCTGCCTCAATTGTTATACTTCCTTTTTCATTCTTCATGGCTTTAATTGCTATAGTTATCAACTTTGATTTGGTTTGTCTTTCCTTCGGCATCACTTAATAAACCGCTGACCATAGCCTTGATTTTGTCTCCGAACAGAAGGGCAACCCCTATACCCACAACTATAAGGATGGCCAGAATGATTAACTGATCTGCTCCGCCGTCTTCTTCTTTCCAGAATTTTTTGAATAATGTTGTCATATTAAAATCCCCCTTAAAAAATGAATTATTCTATATCTGCATCATTGTTGTTATTGGCATTAAAACAATGATGAGAATGGCTAAAAACATAAGCAAAATCGGAACCAGCAGTTTGTTCTCGGCCATCTTGCCCCTTCTTTCTGCTATGCGTTTTCTCTCCTGCCATGCTTCGGTGGAAAAAAGCTTCAGCATACTTACAAGATTGCTGCTGCCGGTTTTTTCGTGTTGGATCATCAGCGCGGCAAACCTGATTGCCTCTGGTACCATGCAGCGCTTTGCAAAAGCCTCATAGGCTTCTTCATAGCTCATTTTCTTGTCGCCATATATCGATTCGTTAAGCGTAATAAGCTCTTCGTACAAACTTCGTTTTTCATTGCCTAGCTTATAATCGCTGATTATTTTGTCCATTGCCGTGCTGACCGTGGTTCCGGCACCGACAAGCAGAACAAGCTTATTCAGCATTTCAGGAAAATCCATCTTTATTCTGTCCTTATGCTCATCCAGCTTTTCCTTATTTTTCATGTTAAAGTAATATATCAGCACCGCTCCGAACATCAGCGCAATTAATACAATAAACGGCAATTTTGATTTCTCTTTTGTAAACCAGCTGATTTCAATATCTTCATCAACCTTTTCAGGTATTTGCACTGTTGTATCTGACAAATCCGCGTTTATTTTCTCATTAATTTCTGCAACTATCATTTCAACCCGTTCTGCGAAAGATACTTTAGTTTCTCCATTATTTGCCTCACCGGCTGCTGCACCTTTGGGCCCCGGCAAAACTGTAACTGTAGTTTCCATTGTATCAGTGTAAACATCACCGATACTCAGAACGGCAGTAATAGTAACTTCCACCGGCGACTCCAGGTCAGCATTGGCTACATTCCCATCCCTGCCTATGATTACGGGGTTGCTTGTTACCCATTCGATATCTATACCCTTCGACTCATTTCGCGCCGGGAACCTGAGATCGCCGACTATTGACTTCAGGTCGCTGTTTGAATTCAGCATATACTTCAGAAGCTGTTCCTTTTCCGCTTCAATTATCGCCTTTGCTTCCTGCTCATCCGGAAGTCTTCCCTCAATTACAAGCTCCACATCTTTTTGCACCACTTCGTCCTTGCTCTCAAACTCTGCCACTACATTATAGGTCTTGGTCCGGCCATACTCGGGCCTTTCCATCTTGGTTTTAAAATCCGAAGCATTTTTTGCTTCCTGGAAAGACACGACAAACATCAGAAACAGGGACAAAATAACCGTTATATAAATACCCGAAGCAATATCGGCAAGATACAGCCAGTAATGCTTTTTATATTCCATCTCCCCGTAAAGGATTCTGAATTGCTGAACCTGTTTTTCTTTTCGCTTTTTTATAATGCCTTTCCTGTCAGCGGCATTTTCTTCATTAAGCCCGAAAAGCCCCAATATGGCAAAGGCAATCGGGAAAAACATCGAAAACATGTATTCTTTTTTATTTTCATTAATTATATCTTTATGTTTTGTTGTCTTTTCGGCTATGAGCCATGCAAAAAGAAGTACCAAAAATAATATGAAAAAAACAGCTGGAAGCAACATGTTACACCTCTATATCCATAATCTTTCTGGCAGTAAACTGGGCAATAAGTATGATAATCACCGCAATTGTCATTGCAATTCTGCCTGCAAAAGTTGTATACAACGGCTCCATATAGTCAGGTGCCATTACTTTCAGGGCCAGAACCATGCCAATCGGGAGTATGGTCATTATTTTCTGTTCCTGTTTCTTTTGGGATATTACCGTTTGTATTTCTTCGATTATATTAATCTTCTCAATAATCACATTGGCTGTATTCCTTGCTACCGTGTTAATGTCCCCGCCCTGCCTTCTGCATATTGTAAACACATCAACAAAGTTTGAAATATCCTCGATGCCCGCCCTGTCGGCAAAATCCCTCAGGACCTCTTCTTCGGGGACCTTGTGGTTCAACGCCTGCGCCATTCGCTTAAACTCGTCGACAATATACGAATCATCGCCATGTAATAACGTAAGATTCTCAATAATTTTTCCGCTCTTTATAATATTGGAAAAAGAAGTTCCTGCGCTTAATTCGGCGACAATTGCCTGGAGTGCATCCTTGAACTGCAGAAGGAGCTTGTCCTTTCTTTTTTTAATAATGTTGTTAATTATAATCTTTTTCCAGTATGTAATGACGATCAAATACACACCCACAACAACAAGTCCCAGGATGATATTATCATAAAAGATCTGCGCCAGAATAAAGGCAATTACCGATCCTCCCATGTAGTACTTGATGTAATCCTCGGTTGAATACTTGTACTGGCTATAATTTATCGCATTCGCTGCAGGCTCATCCTCTTCTGTTGTTTTTTTGCCTGTTTTGCTGCCTAGCATCAAAATAAGCAAAATGACAACAATTATTAAAATAATTCCAAGCAATAGTAGTATTACCGTCTTATTCATATCTGCCACCTCTTCAGGTTATATTGCATTCCCTCGGTATTTAACACCCGACATTTTAAGTTTAACCTGGTTCTGAAGCTTCCTTCCGCTAAAGACCAATTCTCCAAGCACCTTTCCGTTTTCATCATCGCCCCTGTCCTCGAACTGGTACAGCGGATTCAGTTCAATCTCCCCATCCCTGTATCCGACAACTTCTGTAATCTCCAGAACCTTTCTGCTCCGGTCCCTCATTCGTCCCAGGTGTACAATAATGTCCAAAGCAGAAGCAATTTGCTGCCTTATAGCATCAAGAGGGAAATCAGCGCCTGTAAGAACCATAGTCTCCAGCCTGGTCAGAATATCCCTTGAAGAGTTGGCATGCCCTGTCGACAATGAGCCGTCATGCCCTGTATTCATCGCCTGCAACATATCCAACGCTTCAGCTCCGCGGACCTCACCGACAACAATCCTGTCGGGGCGCATACGCAGAGAAGTCCTGATTAAATCACGTATCGTAACCTCACCTTTTCCCTCTACATTCGCGTTTTTGGTTTCCAGCCGCACAAGGTTTTTAACATTCTTGATCTGAAGCTCTGCTGAGTCCTCTATTGTAATAATTCTTTCATCCTTTGGTATGAAGTTTGACAACGCATTTAAAAATGTTGTCTTACCTGAACCGGTACCCCCGCATACAAAGATGTTGTAACGGGCTTTTACCAGAGCTTCCAGGAACTCTGCCGCTTCCTGCGTAATACTGTTCCACTGTATTAACTGCTCTATTGTTATAGGCTTGTCAGGAAACTTACGGATGGTTAATATCGGCCCGTTCAGCGCAATGGGTTTTACTACGGCGTTCACACGGGAGCCGTCGTCCAGCCGGGCGTCGGCAATTGGCTCGGACGGGTTTATTTCCCTGTTTACCTTTTCAACTATGGCTTTAATAATACGCATCAGCTCTTCTTCGCTCTCGAAATGGCGATCGTACTCATAAAGCCTGCCTTCTTTTTCAATGAATATTACATCGGGACCATTCACCATTATTTCGGTCACCTGAGGATCATCTATCAGCTTTTGCAGAATGCCCAGTCCGCGAATGCTGTTGAAAATTTCCTCGGAAACCTGTTTTCTGTCGGTAAGCGAAAGCCTTAAGTCATTTTCTTTTATGTGGTCCTTGAGAGCATTGTCGATAATCATCCACAACCTGTCGTTTTCGACTTTCTGCCTGCTTTCATATTCTTCTCTCTCAAGCGTTTTGATAACGTTTTTCCGAACCTCTGTTACAATAGTATTAAATGTGCCGCTGTCCATTGTTATACCTCGCTAAGCTTATTTTTTAAGGCTCTTACCGCGTCTCCGAATTTATATGACATATCTGCAGTCCCATATAGAGCAAGGTATTTATCAAAGGGGATTTGATATCCGAAGGGTTTTTCAAATATCTTAATTTCCTGCATGTTATCCCTTGACATGTCCCGGTTGTCGGTAATGTTTTCCACAGGATAAAACTTGTCCAGATTCTTTTTCAGGTCAAAAAACTCAATACTCATGTTCATGCAGTACTTTTCAAAAAGGCTGAGTTTTACCGTTGCATTTCCGTTTCTTCTTCCAAGCAGGACAATATGATCACTTGCAGAAAGAACTGACAAATTCTTTAAATCAAGCGATGATGACATGTCAATTATTACTCTGTTAAACAGTTCAATATCGTGTAACTGCCCGATAAAGTTAAGCCATTGGCTTTTATTCAGTTCATACAGTTCGGTGGAATTTTCCTGCGGAAAAATGAAAGACACTCCATCGCTGCTTATGTTCTGTGCGCCGGTCAAAACGGCAGATAAGTTTGGCCTGCTTTTTATAAGTTCGTACAAAACATCTGAAAAATTGGAATTCTGGTTGTCCCCGTTAAAATAAAAATTAGTTGAAGGAGTATCCTCCAGGTTTATATACAATACCCTGTCACCGGATTCGGCAAAGGCCTTTGCCAGCCCAACGGCAACAGAAGTCTTGCCGACACCGCCGATAGGAGAGTACACCGATATAACAGTTACTTTTCCTTTGTCGGCAGATGTAATGGTCTTTTTGCTAACCTTTGTATATGTACTCATGATAAAGGTGGAAATATCACGAGCCTGTTTGTATTTGTTTATGTGATGATAATTTTCAAAGCCAAATGGTAAAGTTCCGTCGTCCAGGAGTATAGTTACCGTGATATCTTTAAAGCTTATATGATCTGATATCATATTCGGATCAATAAGCAGAATATCCGGCTGCTCCTGTTTTACCGCTTCCTTAAGTTCAATCGGGTTTGTGAACCCCTGAACCTTATAGAAATATTCCCTTTCAAACTGTGAAAAATATTCAACAAGAGACTGCACGCATCCCCTGTCGGGATCCGCGATAAAAAGACTTAGTTTACTCATTTGCCTCCCCCCCGCTTCATGTTCCGCTAAAATTTTAAATTAATATATCCATATATCTTTCAAGCTGTTTCCATGTATTTTAAATTTCATTGGCTGAATATACTGTAAAACGGCAATATCCATTCAATCAAACAGGCAATTGATACGGGTATTGCGAATTTCACGGCTTTCTTTTCTTTGCTGTTTTCCATAGTGATTTTTCTTGATAAAAATATATTTTTTATGTCATTTATGAATGCTTTAAAAGAAATTTTCAGTGATTTGTCCCTGGCCATGAATATGGTCATTATTGCCCCAATAAAAACGGCATATACCGTAACACCTATTGAATATGAAAGTCCCTTGAGAGCTGCTATTGCCAGCAGCAGTTTCCCGTCTCCTGCACCTATGAACTTTAAAGCAAATAGTGCAAATACAACAGCAAACATGACAAGCAAATCTTTTAATGTTTTGCCCAAACCCGGCAATAAACCCTGGACGGTGCTTAATATAATACCTGAAACTATAGCGGGAACCGTAACTTTGTTAGTTATCTTTTGCTCACGTATATCTGTATATAGTGCCATTATAAGCAATATAACAAGTATGCAAAATACTATTATGTCGAAGTAATTATTCATAGCAAGAACCTCACAAACATCGCTTAACATTTACTTATTCCGACATATGCCTTACAAACCAAATATAACCCGAAAAATGAATTCATTACGGGCTTCCCGCTTGTGCAAACCTGGTTTTTCGCCTTTTTATTAATAAAGTTTCAGCATAAACTCAATGTTCGATAATAAAATTCTGTCCCCCTCTGCCAGCCGATACATGGTTAACGGTTCCAGTCTTCTGCCGTTCAGGAGGGTTCCGTTTGTGCTATTCAGATCTCTTATATATATCCCATCATTATTTCTTACTATTTCTGCATGCCGTTTGGATACAACAGGTTTTTGCTTGTTGTATTCCTGTTCGGTGAGATCTATGTTTACATTTCCCCTGCCAATAATTAAACTGCTCCTGTCATCAAGCCGATACCGTTTCCCAGCCATTGCGCCCACTATAACTTTCAGGTACGGTGGCTTTACACTTTCGGTCTCCTTTTCATAATTCCTTAAAGAAGCTGTTTGTTCGAGGATCTCACTAACACTCTGCTTATTTGCGACAAAACTTAATTCAATCAGGAAGTTCGTGTACAGAACCAGGAACTTCTTGAATATGTACTCCGCGATTACGGGTATTTCGCTCTCGGAGAACTCTCCTATCCTATGCCTGTATTCCAGCGACCAGAACCTCTGGTACGTATTCTGGACAAACCCCTGCTCCTCAAGTATGTCCTTATGCTTGTTATATGCGTCGTCAAATAAATCCTGGACTTTCCTTGAGCTTGACTCAAGCCTTGCCATAAGCTTTATGTCATCGTTTATAATCTTTATTTCACAATAAAACTTCCTGTTACTCGATTCAAACGATAAACATAAATCATCATCACGCTTTATGTCCAAATCAAATTGTTTTATAAACTCAACTACGTCTGATGAGTCGTTAAAAAGCGCATATATCCTACTGAGCAGCATTACCCTCCGTTCCCGCATAACATTTTCTATTTCATCCAACGGATTAATCCCATTGTTCAGCTCATTTATAATCCAATCGGATATTGCATCAGAACGGGATATGCCGCTTTTAAGGCAATACTCGTCCAATATTTTTACCAACTCTTCATCCAAACTGATTGAGTACTTCTTTTTCATTTTAATATTCCATATTTTGCATCGTCGAACTGATATAAATTGTACAATGCATAGAATATTTTGTCAATATGTATTATTTCAAATTTCCCGTTTATATTACATGATACTTGCTATTTATCGTCATATTTAAAGTTTTCATGTAGAATAAAATTAATTTTTATCTTAATATGTCCTTTTATGCGACAGCAAATTAATGTAGTCTTTTTTAACCGCAAAAAAGCCATACCCTTTTCACTTATTTCATTTACGGGCATGGCCATTCACCCTGCGACTTTTCCTGTTGCCTTTTCTTATCATTCTATACAACATATTTCTTCAGGCTTCTCAGTTTGCTGACGATGTCCGGGCTAAGTTCCACATCACAGCTTCTGATACCCTGTTTAAGCTGTTCATCGTTACTGAAAGTTACTATCGGAACACATAAAAAATCCTGGTGCATCAGAAAAGCAAGCTCCACCTCAATCAGGCTGGCATTCATTTTTTCTGCTGTCTTAACCAGTTCATCAAAAATGAGTTTGTTAGAAGGTGTGTCATACCTTGGTGATATTTTATCCGGCATGTTTTTATGCTCATACAGTTTTGTAAAATATCCTTTTGCCGCGGCTGTATAAGCCATTGCGTTCAAACCGGTTTTCTTATGGTAAGAGTAAGTTTCTTCATCCATGAATACAAGAGTTTTGTCGGAAATGCCGCTACTGTTTATATCGGCAAGACTCCACATAAGCTGGTTGCAAACAAAACCGGTTATATTATTTTTCCGGGCATAGCTTTCAGCTTCTATAATCCTTTCCAGTTTCCAGTTCGAACAGCCATAATACCGGATTTTGCCCTGTTGCTTTGCCTCCTCTAAAACACCCAGAAATTCGTCGACCGGTACATTCGGATTATCCCTGTGTAAAAAATACAGGTCAATATAATCGGTATTTAAATATTCAAGGCTTTCATTGAGTTCTTTCCTGATTTGCTCAGGAGTAATCCTTGAAAGATCCATATCTGAAAGATCGGGATGTCCGCCTTTCGTACTTATTACAACATCACTTCTCCTGCCAATTTCATTAAGCCATTCACCAATTATCCTTTCACTTCTTCCTTTTGGACCTGGCACCCAATCACCGTATACATGGGCTGTATCTATAAAATTTGCGCCCTGCTCAAAAAATGCATCAAGCTGGTGTTTAGCCGTTTCAGAATCAACAGCAGTACCAAAGTTTACAGTGCCAAGAGATATTGGCGAAACATTTAAATCCGTATTTTTAAGTTGAATCCTTCTCATATTCAGCCCTTCTTTTTATTTTTCATAACAAAAATCCTGTCGCATTGGCAATTTCGTATATTTTTATATCGCCGGATGATGCCTTGATAAGCTCTTTGGCCTTTTCCATCCTGATCTTCAGCAAGTATTGTGAAAACCGCATCCCTGTTTCTTTTTTAAACAGCTTCCCCAGATAATCTACATTGAGATAAAGAATTTTTGACGCGATATGCTGTAGTGAAAGGTTTTCATCATCTATATTTTCGTGTACGTACCTTATTACTTTTTCAATTACCTTGTTCTGGCTGCTGATAACCGAATCATACGTATTTCTGGCCAGTTTTACGGCAGAATCAAGAATAAACTGCTTAATCTCCGAAACTGTATTGCATTCGTTAATTTTTGTTATATTCTTAATCCAGGTGCTTATTTCACAGTCCTCGCAGTGTTTTATTATAACAATGTACAACTCAATGCCGCAGGCTCTGATTCTGTTAATGTCATATCCGTTCATTTTATATGAGTTGAAAATGGAGTTGATAATTGACTTAACAGAATTAATATTCCCGCTTCGAATGGCAGCTGACAGCTCTTCGGTCTGGGTTTCGGTGTTTAATGAATAATCGGTGCTGAATATGTTCACATCGTTCTTTGTAATAATTTTTCCCTCACCCAGGTAAAATTCGAATCTGATAATATCTTTTATTTCCCTGTATAGTTGCGATACATTTGCAAAAAAGCCTTCACTGCTGACAGCCACCGTTGTTTCTATACTATAACCCGAAATGCACTGTTTTTGAATTATTTCAATCAGTTCGGACAATTTGCTGAAATCAGTAAGGCTTGTCAGAAGCACAACCGAAGTGTTTATGATAATACAGAAAGTTGCGTTTTCCTTGCCGAAATTTTGCTCCACCAGGCTTTTCAGCGTAAGCAGCTTCACATAATCATAATCGTCTATTTTGAAAAGCAGCATCCGGTATGGGCCTTCATGTATTTTAAACAACTCTTTGTATGTATCCACATTCTGGATATAGGGCGATCCTTGGATAAGATCCCGGAAAAACTGCTCCTTTGCCTGTGGAAAAAGCTTTTCAACATTTGCCTGCATGGATGCTATAAAGCGTTCTTTGCTTTCAATATCCTGGATGCGGGAAACCGCTTTCTGTACGCTTTTCTTTATAATGTCGGAATCACATGGTTTCAGCAGGTATTGATTTACGTCATTCTGAATCGCCTTTTGGGCATAAGCAAAATCATTATATCCCGATAAAATTATGAACTGAGTTCTCGGCATTTCATTTTTAACTTTTTCCATCAGTTCAATTCCGGTAAATACAGGCATGATAATATCAGTAAGCACAATATGCGGGCGTTCTTTCATAATGATGTCATATGCTTCCTTGCCGTTTGATGCAAGTAAAACCCTGTCAATACAGATATCTGACCAGCAGACCGACCTTGAAATTCCTTCGCGCACCGTTCTCTCATCATCAGCTATTAAAAGTGTATACATAAGAACCTCCTGTCAGGCAGAAGCCTTGTCAATCACCGGAATAGGTATTATCACCGTTGTGCCTTCTCTACAGCCTGATTTTATGATAATTCCATACTCATCTCCATAAAAAAGTTTCAGGCGCTCGTCTATGTTTTTCAGTCCTATACCTCTTTTTGTGGGTTTACTCTGGCCGCTTAAAAGCTTTCTGACAAATTCCTCGTCCATACCGGGCCCGTTGTCACCGGCAACAACGACAAGGTTGACATGGCAAACATTGCCCCATAGTCGGTTGTGGCTGTTGCGTCTGCAAACGCTTTAATGGCAAGCGATACGGTATATTTTTGCGGTCTGCTAAGATACAAAAGGGGGCCCATGAAATCGTCCCATTTCCAATAGAAATTAATGATTACCGTTGTGACTATTGCAGGGCCTATCAACGGCATAACAATCCTGGTAAAAATGCTGTATCTTGAGCATCCGTCAATAATTGCCGCTTCATCCAGTTCTTTGGGCAGTCCCTGGATAAACTGCATTATCATAAAAATGAAAAACGCGCTTCCGAAATAAGAAGGTATGATTAATGGTTTATATGTGTTTATCCATTGCAATTTCTGAAATATAATGTACTGAGGTATAAGAAGTATTTGCCCCGGAAGCATCAGGGTTACCATCATGCATGCAAAGGCAACGTTTCTTCCCTTGAAACGTATTCTGGCAAATCCGTATGCAACCATTGCCGAAGAAACAGTCACTCCCAGTGTTGCTATTGTTGTGACAAAAATTGAATTTTTGAAAAAGGTAGCGAATGTAATACCCCCAAAGCCTCTCCATCCGTTGATGTAATTATCCCACTTCAGGTCAGTAGGTAACAGCCTGTGGGATTCATTCAAAATCTGTGTGCTGGTTTTGAACGAACCGAAAATCATCCATAAAACAGGGTACACCATTAAAACGGCAAAAGCGGCTACAAATATATGATAAATCAAGTTTCCCAATATTCTTTTCTGTTTTGCATTCATTTTCTATTTCTCCTTTGACTCATAATATACCCAATATTGTGATGACTTGAATACCAGGGCAGTTACTGCGGCAATTATAATAAGCAGCACCCATGCCATTGCGCTGGCATAACCCATGTCAAAATATGCAAAAGCGCGCCTGTATAAATAAAGTGCATAGAACAGTGTGCTGTCAAGCGGTCCACCCAGTGTTATCAAAAACGCCTGTGTAAATGTCATAAAGGCCGAAATCATCTGCATCACAAGATTAAAGAAAATAACCGGCGAAAGCGACGGCAACGTAATGTATATGAATGAATGAAAGCGGTTTGCACCGTCAATCCTGGCCGCCTCGTAATATACTTCGGGAATTTGCTTTAACCCGGCGGCAAATATAATCATCGACGAACCAAATTGCCAAACTGTCATCGCTATCAGGGTCCAAATGGCATATCGCGGATCCCCGAGCCATTGAACTCCTTTTAATCCAATAAGCTCAAGGAATGAATTGATTGGCCCGCGGATGCTGAAAATATCCTTCCAGATTAAAGCTACCGCAACACTTCCCCCAATTAATGACGGCAGGTAAAAAACTGAACGGTAGAAATTTGCCGCTCTGCTTCTGCGGTGCAGCAAAAAAGCAATCATCAGGGCAAATCCCACTTTCAGGGGAACTGCGAAAATAACATAATACAAAGTAACCTTTATGGATTTATAAAACAACGGATCATCGGTAAACATCCTTACATAATTCTGTATTCCCACCCATTTAGGACTCGATGTCAGGTTATAGGATGTAAATGACAGATATAATGATGCAAAAATCGGGATAATGGTAAAAGCTAAAAAGCCTAATACCCAGGGCATGATGAAGAAGTATCCTGCTATATTCTGGTTGTCAACAAGTTTTGACCATTTCCCGGATTGAAATCTTCGGTTCGAACTTTTAGCTTTCGGGGCTTTTATCATAATAAAACCACCTTTGAATAAAAATTTGCAAAACACATGAAGTATCTGTCCGGCTATTTAGTTGGAATGCTTCAGGCAGATACAAACCCGCCCAAAGCATTCCATCGTTTACCTCATAGAAGGGAGTATATTTTTTATCAGTTAGATCTCTGAAGTGCCTGTTCAACTTCTTTTCTCATTATTTGAGCTCCTTCCAGAGGAGTTACCTGATCAAATATTACCTGCTCGTTTACTCTTGTGATAATATCCTGAATTTCGATTTGAGCTGCGGGCTCTACCGGCGGAGGATTGCTGGCGAGTTGTCCGGCGAGATCTACAAATTCATACATCTGCCTTGTTACAGAATCGGCCTTTTCTGCAAGAGCGGAGCGAACCTTGCCCATAATCGGCACGCCGCGTTCTCCGTCGAGAATGTAATTTGCATCTACATCATTTACAAAGAAGCTGATGAATTTTGCTGCCTCTTCCTTGTACTTGGACTTATTGTATATGCTCATGGCCTGTGAAGAACGGATACATAATCCCGATGGCCCGTCTTTTGTTCTCTTTGGAGGTACTGTAATTGCCAGCGGGCGATTTGCTGCATTCATAACGGCAACAAGCTGGTTGCTGTGAACCCATGTTATTGCTGCTTTTCCTGTTACAATCAGGTCGCCTTCAATATCCTTAATCTCTGCCAGTTCTCTGGGTGTCGGGTATGCACCGGCTTTTGTAAGGTTATATTTCATCTGAAGATAATTTGCGAAGAATTGATCGTCTTTGTAACCCAAACCGGTGACATCATTGCATATTTTATAGTTATATGATACAAAAAACCGCAAACTGAAAAAAAGAAAAAAAACCGATGGATTCTGATAAAAAACAGAGGTGCCACCTTTAGCGGGCGGAATACCGCTTTTGGATTTACAGGATTTTCCGGGTCAGGGCACAGCTCTAGCAGGGATACTGGATTCTTTCATACATTCTTAAGGCTTCATTTCGCCCGGCCAATGGAGGGAATTCTGTTCGGATAAAGTATTGCTTGCCTGTTTTGAAAGATACATTTATTGCAGAATAGATGAATTCAATGCTCAAGGGCATAAATATTGAAAAAACCTCTATTTCCAAAATAGAGGCTAAAACCCGGCCTGTAACAGATATTGAGCTCGTACCATTGCAGATTCACTCGGTGTAAATGTTTTATGGCTTCCGGGGTTAGAAAATGAATGAAATGCTTTACAAAATTGCTCCTGTATAATATTTCTTCTCCATGAGCAAAGTATAAGACTCGTCCACTATTATCTTTAAATTTTTTAAAATATATTTTAGACAAATTCAGGAGCGTCGGATATAATTATTTGTAAACAGGCAAATAATTAGTCTATGTATGGACGAGAGCCCTGTGAAATAAGGCTGAAAGACAAAAGGTGATTTTATGAGCATATTAGTGACCGGCGGAGCAGGTTACATAGGAAGTCATACATGCGTGGAACTTCTAAATAAGGGCTATGATATTGTTATAGCGGATAACTTCTCCAACAGCAAACCTGAAGCATTAAAACGTATAAAAGAAATTACAGGAAAAGAATTCAAATTTTATAAATTAGATATTCTGGATAAAGAAGGTCTTAATAAAGTATTCTCGGAAAATGAAATAGAAGCTGTCATACACTTTGCAGGACTTAAAGCAGTAGGCGAATCTGTCACAATTCCAATTAAATATTACTACAACAATGTCACCGGTACTCTTATATTATGCGAAGTTATGGAGAAACATAATGTAAAGAAAATGGTTTTCAGCTCATCCGCCACCGTATATGGAAAACCTGAAAGCGTACCTATAAAAGAAAGTTCCCCACTTAATCCAACAAATCCATATGGCCGTACAAAGCTCATGATAGAAGAAATTTTAAGGGACATATATGTTTCAGATAATGATTGGAGTATAGCAATACTTAGATACTTTAACCCAATAGGAGCTCATGAAAGTGGCAAGTTAGGCGAAGATCCAAATGGCATACCAAATAATTTAATGCCCTACATTACTCAAGTGGCAATAGGGATAAGAGAAAAACTCTGTGTTTTTGGGAATGATTATGATACCCATGATGGTACTGGTGTCAGGGATTATATTCATGTGGTCGACTTGGCTAAAGGGCATTTGAAAGCACTTGAAAAAATTATGGCTTCTAAAGGTATAGATTCATATAATCTGGGTACCGGAACAGGATACAGCGTGCTGGATGTAGTAAAAGCTTTTGAGAAAGTTACCGGTAAAAAAATACCATATCAATTCACTGGCAGAAGGCCGGGAGACATAGATAAATGCTATGCTGATCCAACCAAAGCATATCATGAGCTTGGATGGAAAGCCGAAAAAAAACTTGAAGATATGTGCAGAGATTCGTGGAACTGGCAAAAAAACAACCCAAATGGATACAACCAATAGTTAACTATTGAAATTGTAAAAATGTAAGCGTCAAACAGAAGCTCACATGGAACAATAATTGAAAATGCAGTACAATCACTTTGAAAAAGTTTAAAAAGTCGAAAAAGTAATAAAACTTTTTCAACGTTTTAAACCTCGAACGGA
>Ga0134104_1000318_pt1 | contig 58695 bp, 68 predicted proteins | sample 15_3_2metaG_FD_94455 | JGI IMG/M metagenome (GOLD analysis project Ga0134104, IMG submission 94455) | Switchgrass degrading microbial communities from high solid loading bioreactors in New Hampshire, USA - 15_59_3.3_214_A2 metaG | ecosystem: Engineered > Bioreactor > Semi-continuous > Anaerobic...
AGTTTATAGTAGGAAGATCATATTTTAATTACTATAACTAAATTTAAAAAATAAATTTACTTCCCATGGGGTTTTATATATTTTCCCCCTTTTTTTTATATAAATTTTTTAATAGAGATCACAGGAGACGATTTAATGACAACGAAAAAAGAAAAAAATAAATTATTCAGTATGTTTATAACCTTTTTAAAAATTGGCCTATTCACTTTCGGTGGAGGGTATGCTATGATTCCGCTGATGGAAAAGGAAATAGTAGATAATAATAAATGGCTTGAAAAGGAGAAATTTACAGAAACTGTTTCGTTAACTCAAACAATTCCAGGATCTGTATCAGTAAATTTATCTATTTTATTAGGATATAATATAGAAGGCATAATAGGTTCAATAGTCTCTGCAATAGGTGTTATTTTGCCTTCCTTTGTTATTATTTTATTAATTGCTCTTGCTCTAACAAATTTAGGAGAATTAGCTTTATTAGAAAAGGCATTTAATGGAATAAGACCGGCTGTTGCTGCATTTATTTTATATGCTGCATTTAGTCTTTCAAAAAGTATTAAATGGTCCACTGTTTTATTTCTAGTTTTTTTAATTTCTTTTTTATTAACAACCATTTTTAGTGTAAATCCAATTTATATAATAGCAGGAGCCTTTATAATAGGTTCTTTAAGTAATAGAATAAAAAATAAAGATAAATAATCATTGAAGAGAAGGGATTATCAACGATGCTTACTTTGCTAAAATTGTTTGGGACATTTTTTGAAATAGGTTTATTTGGATTTGGTGGTGGGTACGTAATAATTCCACTCATCCAAGAGCATTTGGTTAAGAATAATTGGATGAGTATTGAAGAATTTTTAAACCTTATAGCAATTGCTGAAGTAACCCCCGGTTCTATTTCCATAAATAGTGCAACTTACGTTGGATATAAGGTATATGGCTTTATAGGTTCTATAGTTGCAACTTTGGGGGTTGTTACACCATCTTTGCTTATAGGACTTAGTGTAGCTGCTTTTTTTAAAAATGGAACTGGGGATACCCAACAAAATATTCTTAAATTTTTATCCCCAGCAGTGATAGGTTTAATTTTAGGATCAGGATTTACTATAGGATTTACAAATATTACAACTCTAATTAATTTGTTGACTTTCATAATAGTTTTATTATTGTTGATATTTACTGATGTAAATCCGATGGTAATTATTATCGTAACGGCATTAATAGGTATAGTATTTGGATAAAAATTAACCAACAATAACTTTAAGGGTTTGAGGTAAAATTTCAAAATGAAATGGTGAATGTCCTAAAGATTCGCCATCAACCTCTAAATAGAGTTTTTCTTGTGAATAAACGTCAATTGTTTTTGCTCTAAAAGTTTTTACTGATGGGTTTTTTATAAAAGAGCCGTTATATAACCCTCTCAAATTAGCTAGAATTTTTAAAATTGATATGTCATCAACTACCGTCAAGTCGAAAAGCCCATCATTATAAATTGCATTTGGTGTAAACATCATACCCCCACCACTGTATCTACATATTCCAATATTTAAGGTTAAAGCTTTATTATTATAGACAATATGCCCATCTGCAATTATATTCACAATTGTAGGTTCATATGAAAACAAAGTTTTAACAAGATTGATAGAATAGGAAAGACTTGTTGCTAGTCTTTCCTTTTTTCTATTAGCTTTATAAGTTACCTCAGCATCAAAACCCATTCCTGCAATATTTATAAAAAATCTCTCTTTTTCTTTTTTATTTTGAATATACCTGACTTTTCCTACATCTTGTAAAATATATTTTTCGTTTTTTAAAATATTTACAGCTTCATTATAATCCTCTGGAATGCCAATTGTTTTTCTCCAATCATTACCTCTTCCGGTACCTATTGAACCTACAGCAATTTCAGTAGGTTCCACAAAATTCTGTATTAAGATTGCATTTACAATTTCATTTAAAGTGCCGTCTCCGCCTACAGAAACTAACTTTCTATATCCTTTTTCTATTCCTTTCATAGCTAATCTAAATCCATCAAAAGGCTTTTCTGTAAAAACATAGTCAAACTTAAGATCATTACTTTTTGTTAAAAGAGGATAAATCTTTTTCTCCCAAATTTTTAAAGATCTTCCACCACAAGCTTTGGGATTAACTATAAACAAAATTTTGTCCTCTATCATAAGCTATCATCTCGCCTTCAACTTATTTGACTAATTTTTATATGATATATCTTTTAATAAAATAAAAATCCCATCTATGGTTAACACACTGCTAAAAGCTATTGTTCCAAGTTTTCCACCTATTCCTCCAAGATTACAATAACTGCAAGTGAAAAAAATAGGTACTATGAAAGAAATCAAAATCATTTTATACCAATTCTCTCTCTTTTTTGAACTCATTCCAGCAAATGTAGCAGCCATAATAACCGAAGGAGATATGTTTTTTAAATCAGGAATTATTACAGGCAAGATTAAAGCACCTATCAAACTTATTAAAGCAGATGATAAAACAGGATCTAAAGAAAAATAATTGTAAAGGACATAGGTAGTTATTGCACCTATAAAACTAATTAATAATAATTCGTATCCAATTTGATAATTAAATGAAGATTGTAAAAGAGTTAAATCAAAAATTAAATAAGTAATAAGCCACGAACTAAAAGCTATTGTCCCTAATTTTCCTCCAGCTCCCACAAATATTTCTTTAGATAATTCGTAAATAAATCCCGCAATTATACAAGCAGCACAAATATGATAAAAATTATGAGAAAAATCAGGAGAAATCATGCCTACAAAGGCTCCAGTATATATAGGTAAAGAGTACTTAGGAAAAAAGATAGAACCAATAATTCCGATTAAACTGGCTGCAATGATTGAACCTTGGCTTAAATATATGTTCAAAAAATAAGTTGAAAGTGCACCACCGAAAACACACAAAAGAGACAAAAAATTGAAAGTAGTTTTAGTTTTTGAAGATTTTTTTATGGCTTTAAATTCAGTAAAAATAGCATATAAGATGCTAAAACCAAACACTAACAAAAGAAAAAAAGCAGTTAAACTAAACTTGAAAGAAAAAATAATTGAATAAATTACTAAATACAGCATAGAAGCACTCAATATAAAAAAAGAAATATATCTAACCCACATACAGATCCACCCCTCAAAGTATTTAATACCAACAACACAAAATAATTCTATCATAAAATATTCTTAGTTTCCACTTACAAGAAAAGTCATTTTTAGAATTTATATTGAAAAAAGTCTCTATTTAGTTATAGAAAGCAAGCTACTCATTTCTCAGATCTATTTGAGAATTAAATACAGTATAATTGTATATTGAATATATAATTAATTGAATAATTAAAACAAAAAAGCTACAAGAATAATTAAAAGAAAAATAAATTTAATAATGGCTTTTTTCAGAAAATAAGCATTTGTATTTATAGTGGGTTCAGGACATAGGCTCCTTTCTTTTTCTCGGTCAAATTCCGAAGAATTTAAAGTAATTCATTAATTGTGGATTATATAGGGACTTTATAAATCATAATTTTCAAGAAATCAAACATTTGAATTTTATAACGGGTCCAGGGCGTAACCCTCCCCCTGCCTTGGTACAAGTACCGAAAAATTCAAAAAATTCAGGATTAGTAAGGATTAGAACTGAGGAGGTATTTTGTAAGAAAAATCAATTCTAAAACATATATATAATCAGGATTTTGAAATTTCTAAAGTATGTAATTTTCTATTAAACGAGGAGGATAAAAAATATGTTGGAAAAATTACAAAACATCACAAAAAATAAATTAGCAAATGGATTATGGTCAATAAAAAAGAATGAGGAAGTATTTTTATATCAAGTTCAAGAGATGTATTATTTTGAAGATCATGAAAGAAAATTTAAACCAGACTTTGATGACTCAATTAAATGGGGAAAAATTACAAGTGGGCAAAGATGGGGAGGATACGATAAGATTTATTGGTTTAAAGCTGAAATAACCCTTCCCGAACATTTACAAGAAGGAAGGATTTTTTTAGTCCCCTCTCTTGCAAAAACTAGTAATTTAGATGTAGTTCCAAATTATCCAGAATCACTACTTTTCATTGATGGAATTGCAGTTCAAGGTATCGATAAATATCACAAAGGTATATTTTTAGCTCAAAAATGGATAGAAAAGAGATCTTTCTCTATATATATTAGGTCTTGGACAGGATTAAGAGGGGAACTTGATTATACGTTTTTTGGCTTGGAATTTTTTGATGTAAATCCTGTTGCACAAAAATATTATTTCTTGGCGAAAAACGTCTTAGATACAATTGAAGAATTAGATAAAAATGATATTGCCAATTCAAGGTTGTTAAATATTTTGAACGATTCATATAAAAAAATAAATTTTGCTTATCCTCGATCTCAAGAATACTATGATTCTATAGATGAAGCGCTTACTTGCCTTCAAGAAGGGCTCGGGAAATTAAATTTTCTAAAAAGGGAAATCCCTAAGGTTATTGTAACTGGTCATTCTCATATAGATATGGCATGGTTATGGAGGGTTCTTCATACTAGAGAAAAAGCACAAAGAACATTTGCAACTGTTTTAAATTTAATGGAAGAATATCCCGAATATACATTTATTCATTCTTCTCCATGCCTATATAAATATTTGAAAAAAGATTATCCGGAATTATATGAAAAGGTTAAAGAAAAAATAAAAGAAGGAAAATGGGAAGCAACAGGTGGCATGTGGGTCGAATCTGATTCAAATATTTCACCTGCTGAATTTCTTATAAGGCAAATTTTATTTGGGAAGAGATTTTTAAGAGAAGAATTCGGAGTAGACTCAAAAGTTGTTTGGCTACCAGATGCATTTGGATACACATATTCTTTGCCTCAAATAATTAAAAAATCAGGGATGAAATATTTTGCTACTACCAAAATAAGTTGGAACGAAATAAACAGGTTTCCATTCGACACTTTTTGGTGGAAAGGAATAGATGGAACGGAAATATTAGCTCATTTTATAACTACACCAGATGAAAATAATTATTTTTATACATACAATGGTATGCTAGAACCGTTTACTGTACAAGGCATATGGGACAACTACAAGCAAAAAGATATAAACGAAGAGCTGCTTTTAGTTTTTGGCTGGGGAGACGGTGGAGGAGGTCCAACGTTTGAAATGTTAGAAAACTATGAAGCCATGAAGCAAATTCCCGTGTTAAACGATATTGAAATGGGAAGTGTGGAAAAATACTTTGAACGATTAGAAAAACGAATACAAAATGAAAATGTTCCTGTTTGGGACGACGAACTTTACTTTGAACTTCATAGAGGCACCTATACTTCTCAAGCTTTTATAAAAAGAGATAATAGAAAGTCAGAGGTTTTATATCACAACGCAGAATTCATAAATTCAGTTGCTAAGTCTTTGTTTGATGATTATGAATATCCTAAAGATTCATTAAATGAGGGATGGGAATTACTTCTTTTAAATCAATTTCACGATATTTTGCCAGGTTCTTCTATCAGAGAAGTATACGAGGACGCTCGAAAAGATTTTGAAAAAATAAAAGGAATTGCCAATAATGAAATACAGAAAGCAACCTCTTTGATTTCAAATCATATAAAAACCCAAGAGGATAGTGTTGTACTTTTTAATACTACAAATTTTGATAGAGAAGAGCTTATTGAATTAGAAAATGGGAAAAAAGCTATAATAAAAGGTATACCTCCCCTAGGCTATAAAACTGTAAGTTTGTCAGAAATAGAAGAATCAAATTCAGAGAATGAAAAAATAAAGGTTAGCAGGGATATTATAGAAAACAAATTCTATATAATAGAATTTAATGAAAGAGGACAAATCAAGAGATTATATGATAAAGAAAATCAAAGAGAAGTATTAGAAGAAGGAAAATGTGGTAATGTATTACAAGCTTTTGAGGATAGACCATACTTTTTTGATGCTTGGGATATCTCGCCATATTTTAATGAAAAGATGAAGGAAGTTACAGATTTAGTGGAAGTAGAAGTAGAAGAAAGTGACAATTATAGAGGTATATTAAAATTTACCTGGAAATTTTATGAGTCAAAAATCGAACAAAGAGTTATAGTTTACAATCATTCAAGAAGGATAGATTTTGATACAAAAATTGATTGGAAAGAAAAGCAAATTCTTTTAAAGGCGGCATTTCCTGTTAATATTAGAAGTACAAAAGCAACTTATAATATCCAATTTGGTAATATAGAACGATCAACAACAAATAATACTAGTTATGATATTGCGAAATTTGAGGTTCCTGCACAAAAATGGGCAGATTTATCAGAAGGTAACTATGGTGTTTCTATCCTAAACGACTGTAAGTATGGTTATGATATAAAAGATAATATTATGAGAATAACTCTTTTAAGATCTCCGGTAGATCCTGATGAAACGGCTGATAGAACAGAACATAGATTTGTATATAGTCTTTTGCCTCATTATAAAACGTGGAGAGAAGCTCAGGTAATTGAAGAAGCATATAAACTTAATTATCCAGTTATTGTAGAAAAAACTGATATGAATAAAAAAGGAAAATTGCCCAACAGTTTTTCTTTCTTTAAAATTAGTGATTCTGATATAATAGTTGAGACTATTAAAAAGGCCGAAGATGATAATTCTATAATTATTAGAGTTTACGAAAGTAAAGGTAATAGAAAACAAGGTGTATCATTAACCTTCTATAAAAATATAAAAAATGCGTGGGAAACAAACTTAATTGAAGAAGAAGGAAAACAAATATCTTTTGAAGATAACAAGATAGTATTTAATATAAACCCATATGAAATAAAAACGTTTAAAGTAGATCTATAACAATTTTGCTTTTGAAATAGTTTATAAATTTCAAATGATACTTGTGTGTCTTCATTCAACATTTTAGGAGCTTCAAATAATGAAAAATTCAAAATTACGGGTATGCAGTTTTAACATACGTTATGACAATATATTAGATTTTGGAGTAAGATCATGGAAATGCAGACGAAACATAGTAGTTGGACTGTTAAAGTATCATAATATGGATTTGATAGGATTTCAAGAAGTATTAAAAAATCAATTGGAATATTTAAGTGATTATTTAGATGAGTATGATTATGTTGGAGTCGGAAGAGAAGATGGCATAGATAAAGGAGAATTCGTTCCTATATTTTACAAGAAAGATAAATTCATACTAGAGAAATGGGGAACGTTTTGGTTATCTGATACACCTGAAGTTAAGGGTAGTATAGGTTGGGATGCAGCATGTGTAAGGATTACAACATGGGCTAAATTTACATTGAAAGATGTGAACAATTCTCTTCTTTTCTTCAATACTCATTTTGACCATTTTGGGCATAAAGCGATGTTAAACAGCGCCTATTTATTACTCGAAAAAGTTAAAAATATTGCTAAGGATGTTCCTGTAATTATAGTTGGGGATTTTAACAACACAGAAGATAGTTTAGTATATAAAATTTTAACTGAAAAAGCAGAAAAAGATTTGAGAATTACTGATTCAAAATATGTAAGTCTTAATGGCCATTATGGATGTAGCTTTAGTTTTCATGATTTTAATGCTGCAAAAATGATTTATAAGCTGTCAAATTCAAAGAGAAACAAAGACAAAAAGATGAAATATCTTATAGATTATATTTTTATAAAAAACGATATTAAGGTTATAAATCATGGTATTTTGCCTGATAATTGTGACGGCATTTTTCCGTCTGATCATATGCCAGTTATATGTGATTTAGAGATTCTTTCAAATTCCCCTGATTAATTTCAGGGGAATTGTTAAATAAACAGCATTAAGGGATCAAATAATTATTTATTGGTGCATTGAAATTTTACATTTAGAAGAACAATAAGGTAGAATTTTCTTTGACTTTAGTATAAGTACTAAATAATTTAAAAATTGAAAGATAGACGGATTCCCAGTTTTAAAATTTATAAAGAGTCTATTCATTTCATGTTAGGAGGATAATTTATGATACCAGTTCCTAAGAAGCTTACTTTACTTGAAGGGATTTTTGAAATACCTGATAAAGGAAAGATTTATACTTCAGTAGATACCTTTAAGTTAGCAGAATTAGTAAAAAGCATTTTTTCTGAAAAAAAACTAGAACTTACAACCTATAATGACGGCACATCAATTATTGAACTTATGATTGACGGAAACGTAGTGAACAGTTCACAAGGATATAAAATGAGAATTATAAAATCAAAAATTATAATTATTGGGGCGACACATCAAGGACTATTTTATGGAATCCAGACATTAAAACAACTATTTAGAGAGCATGGTTATCAAATTCCTTCAATGATAATTGAAGACGAACCTGCTTTTAAAAATCGTGGTTTTATGCTAGATATAAGTAGAGATAGAGTACCTACGATAAGTACTCTTAAAAGTTTGATTGATATATTAGCTGAGCTAAAATACAATCAATTTCAGTTATACACAGAGCATACCTTTGCATATACTAATCATGAAATTGTATGGAAGGACTATTCTCCATTAACTTCTCAAGATATTCTTGAACTTGACAATTATTGTAAAGAAAGATACATAGAATTAGTTCCAAACCAAAATTCTTTTGGACATATGGAAAAATGGCTAACTCATGAAGAATATAAATATTTAGCAGAAGCTCCTAATGGTTTTATTAAACCATGGGGAGAAAAGTCAGGACCCTTTTCTCTATCTCCTGCTGTTCCTGAATCCATCAAATTTGTCAATAGTTTATTTGATGAGCTTTTACCTAACTTTACAAGCACAAAAGTAAATGTTGGTGGTGACGAAACATTTGATTTAGGGTTAGGTCGCTCTAAAGAACTTTGTGAAAATCTTGGAAAAGGGAGAGTTTACTTAAACTTTTTGCTAGATATATATAAAATAATTAAAAAACATGATAGAACAATGATGTTTTGGGGAGACATAATAAAAAATTATCCAGAACATGTAGAAGAGCTGCCTGATGATGTTATTTCATTAATATGGGGATATGAAGCCAATCATCCTTTTGAAAAAGAATGCTCTCTCTTTGCAGAAAAAGGTTTGACATTTTACGTTTGTCCTGGAACTTCTTCTTGGAATTCTTTTGTTGGAAGAAGTGATAATGCTCTAGAAAATATAGAAAACGCTGTTTTAAATGGGAAAAATTTAGGTGCAAGTGGAGTACTTCTCACTGATTGGGGTGATAATGGTCATCCACAACATTTACCTTGTTCAGTTATTGGTTTAGGATACTCCTCAACACTTGGATGGAATCCCTCAAATAAGCCTTTTATTAACGAGTTTTTGAAAGATATAAATATCCATGTTTTTCATGTTAAAGATGACATTTCCCAAATATTATACAATTTAGGTAATCTTTACAAAAATATTGGAGTTGAAATTCATAATTCAACCCCTTATTTTTTAGCGTTATTATTTCCTGAAAGAATTATAAGTTCAAACGAGATGAACAATGTGAATGTTGAAGGAGTTAAAAAATCAATTGATTTAGCAGAAGAGATTATACAAGAATTATTTAAAATAAGAAATAATTCCGACAAAAAATTGCTAATAGATCAAATAATAAATAATACTGAAATGGCTATTCTTGGAATGAAAGTGATTCTACTTATTAAAAAATATATGAATATTGTATCAATTCCAGAAAATGAATGGATAATTTTTAAAAAGGAATTAAATAGTGTAATTAATGATTATCAAAAATTGTGGCTATCTGTAAATAGACCTGGAGGACTAGAAGATAGCCTGAAGAAACTATCTAAAATTTTACAGTTGAGAAATTAATTATATAGGCGGAGAATATTCTCCGCCTAATTTATTTATACGTGATTAAAGCCATTCTCTTTCTAAGTAATGAGTATGTAATAACTTGTGAGCCTTGTCACTACCAGGTTTTTCTAAGTACTCATTGTATAGTCTTAATATGTATGGATTTTCGTGCGATTTTCTAATTACTTTTGTTCTATCGATTACATTCAGGGCATCTATTCTTTTTTTAATGACCTCAAAATTTCCATGATGATAAGGTTGACCTCCTCCACCAACGCAACCACCTGGACAGGCCATAATTTCAATCAAATGTAGATCTATTTTTTTGTTTCTTATCGCTTCTAACAATTTTCGAGCGTTTCCTAAACCATAGGCTACACCAATTTTTATGATTTGGCCGTTAATTTCTACTTCTGCAACTCTTAAAGATTCATAGCCGTGTAGTGCCTGAAATTCGACTGTTTTTAATTCTTTTCCAGTTAACCATTCATATGTAGTTCTTAAAGCTGCTTCTGCAACACCTCCTGTTCTACCGAAGATTGCAGCTGCACCTGTAGATTCTCCAAGAGGATTGTCATAAGCCCTTTCTGGCACAGTTGTAAAGTTAATTCCTGCTTCTTTTATCATTTTTGCTAATTCTCTGGTTGTTAAAACATAGTCAACATCTTTATAATCTGGGCTAGAGTTTATTTCTTTTCGAGAAGCTTCGTATTTTTTGGCTAAACAAGGCATAATAGAAACTACTGTAATATCTTTTGGATCAAGATTAGCTTTTTGGGCGTAAAAACTTTTTACAATAGCGCCAAACATTTGTTGAGGGGACTTTGCAGAAGAAGGCATTTCTATTAAATCTGGGAATTGATGTTCTAAAAACTTTATCCAACCAGGACAACATGAAGTCAGCATAGGCAAAAAGCCATCATTTTCAAGTCTTTCTTTGAATTCTGTAGCTTCTTCGATTATAGTAAGGTCAGCTCCAAAATTTGTATCAAAAACTTTATCAAATCCCAACAATTTTAACGCCCCAACTAACTTTCCTGTAGAAATAGTGCCTGGTTCAAATCCAAACTCTTCTGCCAAAGCTACTCTAACAGCAGGTGCTGTTTGAACTACAACATGCTTTTTTTCGTTTACTAAATCTTTCCATACATAATCTATATATGAATCCTCTTCTAATGCACCTGTTGGGCAAACAGCAACACATTGACCACAGAAAGTACAAGCAGTCTCTTCTAAAGGTAAATCAAAAGTAGGTTTAATAACGGCATTGAAACCTCTGTTAACAGCAGATAATACGCCTACAGTTTGAAAATCATTGCACATTGTTTCGCATCTCCGACACATAATACATTTATTAGGATCCCTTATAATTGCCTTTGAAATATCTTGCTTATAGTTTGTAGTTTTTCCTGTGAATGGATTTTTCACTATATTTAGTTCAGATGCAATTCTTTGAAGATCACACTCACCATTTTTGGGACATTGTAAACAATCTTGTGGATGATCTGATAGAAGTAATTGAATAGCGGTTCTTCTTGCTTCAACAGCTTGCCTTGAAAGTGTGTTAATTCTTAATCCTTCTGAAACAGGTGTAGTACAAGCAGGGGCTAACGATTTTCTACCCTCTATTTCAACCATACAAACCCTACACGATGAAGGCTTGTTTTCTATGTTAATATCTTTTAAATTCAGATAGCATAAAGTTGGTATGTAACCACCAAACTTTTGAACTGCAGTCAAAACAGTATCGTTTTCAGAAGCTTCAAACTCATCTCCATTTATATAAATCTTGGGCATCTAAATATTACCTCCTGATTAGACAATTTTAATTGCATTAAATCTACAAGTAGAATAACAAGAACCACATTTAATACACTTTGTTTGGTCTATAAAATGAGGTTTCCTCAATTCTCCACTTATAGCCTGTGTTGGACAGACTCTGGCACAAGCGGTACAACCTTGACAGTTTTGTGGAATAATTTCATATTTTATTAGATTCTTACAAATACCTGCGGGACACACCCTATCTAAGATATGAGCTTTATACTCATCTTCAAAATACTTAAAAGTAGATAGAACAGGGTTAGGGGAAGTTTGTCCCAATCCACATAAAGAAGAATTTTTAATGACATTAGATAAGGAAATCATTCTATCCAAGTCTTCTAAATGGGCGTTTCCAGAAGTTATTTTTTCTAATATTTCTAACAACCTTACATTACCAATTCTACAAGTGGTACATTTTCCACAAGATTCATCAACTGTGAATTGAAGATAGAATTTTGCTACATCTACCATACAGGTATCTTCATCCATAACAATCATTCCACCAGAACCCATCATGGATCCTAATTTTTGAAGGCTGTCATAATCTATAGGAGTGTCAAGATATTCACTTGGAATACAACCACCTGAAGGACCTCCGGTTTGTACCGCTTTAAATTTTTTATCCCCTTTAATTCCACCACCAATATCAAAAATAATTTCCCTTAAGGTTGTTCCCATAGGAACTTCAACTAACCCAACATTTTTAACGTCTCCAGCTAAGGCGAAAACTTTTGTGCCAGGAGAATTTTTAGTACCATATTGTCTAAACCAATCTGAACCATTAAGTATAATTGGGGCAATGTTAGCGAAAGTTTCAACATTATTTATTAAGGTGGGTTTCCCCCACAAACCACTAGTAGAAGGGAAAGGAGGTTTATTAGTTGGTTCACCACGTGAGCCTTCAATGGAGTGAATTAAAGCTGTTTCTTCTCCACATACAAAAGCTCCAGCACCTAACCTGATTTCTATGTCGAAAGAAAAATTAGTACCTAGAATGTTTTCTCCGAGTAATCCGTATTCTTTCGCTTGAGAAATAGCTATTTTTAATCGTTCCACAGCTAGTGGATATTCTGCTCTAATATAAATAATACCTTTCTTTGCTCCTACAGCATAACCCCCTATTGCCATTCCTTCAAGAACTGAATGTGGATCTCCTTCCAAGATTGATCTATCCATAAAAGCGCCAGGGTCCCCCTCATCAGCGTTGCATATTACATATTTTTCATCACTTTTTGCTTGCAAGGTAAATTTCCATTTTAAACCTGTTGGAAATCCACCTCCACCTCTACCACGCAGGTTGGAAGACGAGATTATATCAATAACTTCTTCTCTAGTAGATTCTAGAGCTTTTGCTAAGGCTAAATAACCATCTTTTTTTAAGTAATCTTCTATGTTTTCTGGATTAATATTTCCTGCGTTTCGTAATACAATACGTATTTGTTCACACATTATTTTACCTCCAGTTATAAAACTATTCCTATTTAAATTTTGATTTTTAAAGAAATGAAAATAGAGCCATTGCTTATAAACCTGCTTTAATTAAATACTTTACTTATAAAAACTAATTATAAAACTATCTTGTGAGTTTCGGGAATAACAAGTTCCTCAACGATTTTACCCTCGATCAAATGTTTATATACAATGTCTCGGACCTTAGATTTTGTCACAAAACCATACAACACAGGTTTGTTTCCAGGAACATTAACTTCAATTGTTGGTTCTGCATAACAATAACCCAAACATCCTGTTCTTATTACCTCAACGTTATCCAGTTTTGCCTCATTAATAACGTTTATTAGTTCATCAAATGTTTCATCTGCACCAGAAGATATTCCGCAGGTTCCTAAAGCAACTTTTAAATAAGTTTTATTTTTTGATGCATTATTTTTAAGTTCTGAAACTAAATCTCTTAATTCCTTGATACTTTTTAATTTAGGCACAAATGTTCCCTCCATTTATATAAAATTATCAACCTACTTCATACGAAAATAGTATGTTCTTGTAGAGGATTTAGGTTATTTTTCTTTATTTGTATATTCTCTTAGTATTTTCCTGACATCAGATACTTTTAGTCTTCCATAGGTCTTTTCACCAATTTTAACAACCGGAGCTAATCCACATGCCCCTAAACATCTAACAGGATGAATCGAAAATAAACCATCTTCTGTGATTTCTTCGGGTTCAATATTTAATATCTTTTTAAATTCTTCATAAATTGAGTTTGCACCAGCAACATAACAAGCTGTTCCTAGGCATATATCGATTGGATATTTTCCACGAGGTTTTGTGGAAAAGAAATTATAAAATGTTACAACTCCATAGACTTTAGAAACATGAATTTTTAATTTCTTAGCGATAAGTTTTTGAACTTCCATAGGAATGTAACCTATATCTTCTTGTGCTTTATGAAGAATCTGAATAAGCAAACTTTTTCTTTGTTCGTCGGGGTAATCATTTACATTAACAGTATCAAGATACTTACGAAATGCTTCTAATTTAGTTTCATAGAGTTTTTCCATTAACAGTTTTCCTCCTTAAGAAAGTAGGTATGTACTCACTTTAGAAATTCTAAATCATTATTATATATATGTTTTAGAATTGATTTTATTACAAAATATCTTCTCAGTTCTAATCCTTACTAATTCTGAATTTTTTGACTTTTTTGGTACTTGTACCGAGGCAGGGGGAGGGCTCCGCCCTTGACCCGTTATAAATTCAAACGCTTACTTTTAAAAAATCTTCATTTCTAAAGACCTTATCTAAACCTCATTTTAAAAATTTTAAAGTCTTATTTGAAGGTGTGCCTATTTATTAAGTAGCGAATAAGTTAAAAAAATCACTTGCGAAATCAGCAAAATTTTAAACATTCTATCATATTTTTAAATATATTGGTTTAAAAAAATCTGAAAAATATATTACTTTTTATATACTTATTACTTTATAAGTAATAAGTATAATTTGTTGAAGAATATAAAATGGTGATTAAAAATTAACCCACACACCACCTTGGTTTGAACTTTCCAAACATTTTTCTACGAAACGCATCCCTTGAACACCATCTTCTACCGTAGGAAAATCGATGTCTGAAGGCGTAAGAATTTCACCTTGTTTTCTTTTATATATAGCGTCAACAAATTTATCATAAATTCTAGCAAATGCCTCAACATATCCTTCTTGATGTCCCCCGGGGGCTACATATTCATCTTTTATATGATCACTTACTTTATCATTTCCTCTAGATATTATTTTAAAGGGCTCATCAATTGTTGATAACCTTAAATAATTTGCACGCTCTTGAGACCATTCTATAGAACCTTTTGTACCGTATATACCAAAATTTAGGTTATTTTCATGACCAATAGTGATTTGTGAAGTCCAATATATGCCTTTTGAATTATTGTCGTAGTTTACAAGAATAGAGGCATTATCGTCTAGTCTATCTTTTTCTATAAATTTATCCATTCGGGCGCATAAAGAATGGATTTTAAGATTAGTTACATAAGAAATCAAATTTTCTACATGAACTCCTATGTCAGCAACGCAATTTGATAAACCAGAAATATCAGGATCAGATCTCCATTCATGACGAGGAACTTTTCCTATAAAGGGAACTTTTGCCATCCATTCGCTTATATATTGAGAATTGACAAATCTTACCTCACCTATTTTACCGCTTTTAACTAATTCTCTTGCATATCTAATCATTGAGTAACCAGTATATGCGTAAGAAACCGCAAAAAGTAAGTTATTTTTGTTTGCTAATTTTTGCAATTCTAAGGCTTGGTTCAATGTTACTGTTAAAGGTTTTTCACACATAACATTTATCCCATTTTCTAGAAAGCTTTTTGCTATATCGTAATGGGAATTATTAGGCGTTACTATCACAACAAAATCAATTTTATCATTTCGTTTACTCTCTTTTTCTGCCATTTCTACGTAATTATTGTACAGCCTTTTTTCATCTAACTTTAGTTCTCTACCAGTAATCAAGGTATTTTTAAAATTTCTTGAAAAAGATCCAGCAACTAGTTCTACCTTGCCATGGAGATTTAAAGCTTTTCTATGAATAGTGCCAATTTGGGATCCCTTACCTCCCCCAACCATACCGTAAGTAAGCTTTTTAGTCATATTATTTCCTCCTCTAATTAAATTTTACCCATGTACCTTTTTTATTACTTTCTAGACATTTTTCTATAAATTTCATACCTCTTACACCAGAATTAATACTTTGAAAATGAGCATTAGAATTAGTGATTTTTTTGCCATTTTTTTTATTTATTAAGTCAGTAATGAAAAGTGAATATAGATTTTTAAAACCTTCATTAGTCCCATCTAAAATTTTATCTTCCTTTTTTATTAGTTTATAAGAATCTTCAAATATTATATTTAATGTATTAGCATGTTCATAGCTCCATTTTAAACTTCCTTTAGAACCATAAATTGAAAAATTAAAGTTATTTTTTTCTCCTATTGCGATCTGTGACATGCAGTAAATTCCTCTTGCACCATCTTTAAAATTAACCATTACAATTGAGTTGTCTTCTAGTTTTCTGGGTTTAACAAATGTATCTAATTTTGCACATAAAGATTGAATATCCTTTTCTATTAAGTAAGAAATCATATTTTCCACGTGACTTCCAATATCAGCAGTTGTGTTTGACAAACCACTTTGAGAAGGATCTAAACGCCAGTTAGATTGTTTGTTTTCATTTTCTAGGGGTTTAGCCAGCCATCCCTGAAGATATTGAGCATTTACCATTCTTATTGAACCTATTTCTCCAGATCGAATTATTTTTCTTGCTATTGGAATTACAGGAAAAGCTGTATAAGAATAAGTAACACAAACCAATAAATCAAGTTGGTTCGCTATCTTTTTCAAGTGTTCAGCTTCTTGTAAAGTTGTGGTTAATGGCTTTTCACATGCAACATTTATTCCTTTTTCTAGAAAAGCTTTAGCTATTTCATAATGAGAAATATTGGGTGTTGCAATAACCACAAAATCTATTTTTGGTTTTCTTCTACTTTCTTCAATTACCATTTGCTGGTAATCTCTGTATAGTCTGTCTCTTTTTATTTTCCATTTTTGACCAGTTAGAAGTGTTTTTTTAAAATTTCTTGAGAAACAACCACTAACAATTTTAGCCCTTCCATCCAATAAAATAGCATTTCTATGAGATTCTCCAATCATTGAATCTAATGCTCCACCTACCATCCCATAGGTTAATTGACCATCCATTTAATTTTTCCTCCTAAGATTTGATGTTTACCGTCTTCAAAAATTCCAAAGCCTTATTATATTTATGTTTTGGATTTAATCATTTTTATAAAATATTATCTCAATATTAATACACACTAAGGCTTAATTTCTTTAAACTTTTCGGTACTTGTAGCTGGGAAAGGGGTGAGGGTTCTGAACCTGACCCATTATAAAATCAAAATTTTATTTTTAGAGAATTTTCATTTCTAAAGTATTTATTCAATTATATAATATTTATAACTGAAGGAAAAATGAATGCAGGCAAGTGAAACAGAATTAACTAATGTTATCAATTTCATATGGTGTCTCTTGATATACATAATAATTTAACCAGTTGCTAAATAAAAGGTAGGCATGGCTTCTCCATCTAACAATAGGTTTGCTATTAGGGTCATCATTTGGGAAATAATTTTTTGGTAGTGGTATATCCATTCCTTTGTTTATGTCTCTTTTGTACTCATGTTTCAAAATTATTGGGTCGTATTCTGGATGACCTGTTACAAAAACTTGTCTTCCATCTTTTCTTTCAATTAAATACACGCCCGCATCCTTCGATTCAGAGATAATATTTAAATCAGGGATAGGTTCTATGTCCTGACGTTTGATTTCTGTATGTCTTGAATGAGGAACCCAAAATATATCATCAAAACCTCTTACCAATTTGCAACTTTTATCGTTTAAAGTATGTTCAAAAACACCAAATATTTTTTTATTAACGGGGTATTTATTGATACCATAATGAAAATATAGCCCTGCCTGAGCACCCCAACAAATATGTAGAGTAGAAAAAACATTATTTTTAGACCAACTCATAACATCTTTTAATTCTTCCCAATAATCAACATCTTCAAAGTTTAAGGTTTCAACAGGTGCCCCTGTAATAATTAATCCGTCAAACTTTTTATATTTAATTTCAAGTAATGTTGTATAAAAAGTACTCAAATACTCCTCTGAAGTGTTCTTAGATTTATGTGTGATCATTCTTAACAAGCTTACTTTCACTTGCAAAGGGGTATTCCCTAAAAGTCTAAGAATTTGAGTTTCTGTGACAACTTTTGTAGGCATCAAATTTAGAATAATAATTTCCAAAGGTCTAATATCTTGATGAATAGCCCTATCATGATACATTACAAAAACATTTTCTTTTTTTAATATTTCACCGGCTGGTAAATTTGCCGGTATGTTTATAGGCATTTATTTCCTAATTCTCCTTGAAATGTAGTAGCTTTAGTTAGGGATTGATTTATATCTTCTATTAAATCTATAACATCTTCCAATCCTATAGATAGTCTTATCATATCCTCAGTAACCCCAGAGGCAAGTTGTTCTTCTTTAGTTAGTTGTTGGTGAGTGGTACTAGCAGGATGAATCGCTAAAGATCTAACATCTCCAACATTAGCAACATGTTGAAAGAGTTCTAAGTGTTCTATAAATTGTTTTCCTGCTTCTAATCCCCCTTTTAATCCAAAGGTTAAGATCCCCCCAAAACCATTCTTTAAATATTTTTTTGAGTTTACATGCGTTTTATGATTTTCTAATCCTGGATAAATAACCCAATTGACCCTTGGGTCATTTTGCAAGTACTGAGCTATTTGCAATGCATTTGAGCAATGTCTTTGCATCCTTAAACTTAAGGTTTCTAACCCTTGCAATATCAAAAAAGAATTAATAGGGCTAATAGTACTTCCTATGTCTCTTAAAAATTGAGACCTGGCTTTTTGAATATATGCCCTATTTCCGAATTTTTCGAAAAAGTTTACTCCGTGAAATGCTGGATCTGGTTCACTTAATTCAGGAAACTTTCCGTTGTTCCAATCGAATTTGCCACTATCTACAATAATTCCACCAATACAAGTACCATGACCATTTATATATTTAGTTAGAGAATGAATTATAATATCAGCGCCAAATTCGAAAGGTTTACATAAAAATGGTGTGGCAAATGTATTATCTACAATTAAGGGAATCCCATTTTCATGTGCTATTTTTGCTATTTTTTCAAAATCTGGTACAGACAATTCAGGATTACCAATGGTTTCAACGTAAATTAACTTTGTTTTTTTTGAGATTTTCTTATGTAACATATCAAGGTCTGTAACGTCAAAAAAAATTGTTTTAATTCCTAATCTTCCAAGTGTATTTTTGAATAATGTAAATGTTCCACCATATAAAGAACTACTGCACAAGATTTCGTCTCCGGATTTTGTAATATTTAATACCGATATTGTTTCAGCGGCTTGACCCGATGCAGTAGCCAGGGCCCCCACTCCTGCTTCCAAAGTAGCAATTCGCTTTTCTAAAACCTCTGTGGTTGGGTTTTCCATTCTTGTATAAATATTGCCACTTTCTTCCAAAGAAAAGAGACTAACTGCATGATTAGTATCTTTAAACATATAAGAGGATGTCTGATAGATGGGAACAACATTTGAACCAGTTGTAGGATCTGAATTGTATCCTGCGTGGATCATTAAAGTATCAAATTTGTAATTCTTTTTTGCCATTTTTATTCCTCCTTAAAAGTTTGGGGTTTTATGCATGAATCTTTAAAAATCAAAAACCTTATGTCCATTTTTTAAAAAAATAAAAAACCTCTTCTTAAGACGAGAAGAGGTTTATTTTTTATTTTCCTCTCCTTATCTCTCAGAATTATTTCTGCAGGATTTGGCACCTTCACATAAAGATTATTTATGTAGGTTGCCGTGGTTTCACAGGGCCAGTCCCTCCACCACTCTCGATAAGGTATAAATTTATTAATTTTGATAAATTTTAACACAATTTATTATCAATGTCAAGTTAACTTATAAATCATGTAACAAATTAAAATTGTTAACTTTAATTAGAAACAAGTGTTATTTTAAAATGTTATAATCATATGAATTAATAATTTTAGATGAAATAGATGAGAAAGGGGTTAGATAATGTCTTGGCTTATTCCAATTATTATATTTTTTGATCAAATAACGAAAAAAACAGCTGAAACTATTTTGGTTCATAATCCCATAAAAATAGGCATTTTTGAATTAACTTATGTTGAAAATACAGGAGTTGCATTCGGACTTTTTAGGGGCAAGGCTCTTATTCATGGAATAATAGCAACAATTATTGTCACATTTCTTTATTTTTTTAGGGAACAGTATTTAAGGAGTAACCACATATTCAATTTTTCATTTGATTTAGGTATGTGTTTCATAATCAGTGGAGCCTTGGGTAATATCTTTGATAGAATTAGATTAGGTTATGTTGTTGATATAATATCTTGGCAAGATTTTACTGTATTTAATATTGCGGACATTTTTATCACGTTTGGAGGAATAATTTTATTGTACCATCTTGTTCGGAGGAGTTTACATGGAAAAAGTGATTTACAAAGTAAATGAAGGGGACGATCAAAAAAGATTGGACTTGTTTGTTTTAGAAAAGCTTCCTATAAAAGTTTCTAGAAATATGATTCAAGAATTGATAAAACGTGGGGCTGTTACCGTTAATGGCGGCATAAAAAAGTCTCATTACCTTGTAAAAAAAGGCGATGAAATAGTAATTTGTCTGGATAACTTAGAAATATCTGATCATATGAATGAAGAAGACTCGATATCCCCAGAAAATATACCTTTAGATATTTTATATGAAGATGAAGATATAATAGTAATCAATAAGCCCGCAGGCCTTTTGGTACATCCAACAAATAAAATTAGAAGTGGAACGTTGGTTAATGCATTAATGTATCATATAAAAGATTTCGATAAAATAGGAGATGATCCAAATCGTCTAGGAATAGTGCATAGACTTGACAAAGATACTTCTGGGGTACTGGTTGTAGGTAAAAACAGTTATTCAAAAAGTTTTTTATCTGAGCAATTTAAAGAGCGAAAAACTAAAAAAATCTATTTAACCATTGTAAGAGGTCTTTTAAAAGAAAAAGAAGGTGAAATAACTTTACCTTTAGGAAGGCACCCTACTTCAAGACAGAAAAGAGCGGTTGTTTTTAATGGGCGAGAAGCTGTAACTTTTTACAAAGTATTAAAGGAATTTAATAGTCTTGCATCTTTAGTATGGGTACAAATTGAAACGGGTAGAACACATCAAATAAGAGTTCATTTTAAATATATAGGAAATCCAGTTGTAGGTGATACATTGTATGGTAAAAATAAGTTTGAAAAGTCTGTGAAAATTCCTATTGAAAGACAAATGCTTCATGCATTGAAACTAGGAATTTATCATCCGAGAAATGGAAAGTGGATGGAGTTTTTAGCTCCTTTACCAGAAGATTTTAAAAAAGTTTTAATGAATTTCAGTAATGATTTGGGGGACAGCAATTGAAAATATTAGGTCCTGTAGAAACTTCAAAATCGATAGGTAAGTCTTATCTTCAAATAAAAGATCTTTTTGTTTTGGCCAAAAAATATGGTTTTAAATGCATAGTATTATCTGAGTCTCATCCTAAATCTTGGCTGAGATTTATTTATTTATGTCAAAAGTACAAGATTAAGCCAATTATTTTATACGAAACAAATAATAAGAAGTTTTTTATTAAAAATAATGAAGATATCAAGCAAGCAATAATGCATTATAACAAACTTATTAACAATTTAAATTTAAAAGAGATCGATTTAAGTTTACCTTATGTAAGGTATCCAATAGATGGTTTAAAGAAAATTTTTAAAGATCCTGAATCATGGTGTGTAAAAGATGTGCTAAAATATCAGAACGAGCTTGCTTTCATTGGCGATGAGGAGACCTATTATAATTTAAAAGAATACACATTTAAAGAGTATAGGGTTAGAGAAAAAAATCTTATTGATTATTTTAAAGATATTAAAATGACGGATATAGAGAAAAAAAGATTAGCTTATGAATTAAGTACAGTTAAAAAATTAAGAGTTGAGAATTATATATTAACAGTAAAAGAAATAATAGAAGCTGCCGCCCAAAAAGGTATATTAATAGGACCTGGAAGGGGCTCAGCTGTTGGCTCTTTTTTAGTTTATAAGTTAGGTATAACTAAGGTTAATCCACTGAAATATGGATTATTATTTGAAAGATTTTTAAATGAATATAGACATGAGCTTCCTGATATAGATATAGACGTTGATGCAGAGAGAAGAAACGAACTTATAAAAACATTACAAGGAAATATGGGATTTTATAATGTTGTTCAAATACGGACTTATTCTACAATGAAAGTTAGGTCTGCTTTAAAAAAGAGTGAAGAATTACTAGGCTATTCTACCGACCTTCAGTTATTACCTCCAATTAGAAGTAAAGAAAACCTGAATAAACTATCAAATTATACCAATAAAGAAAAAATTTTCTATATCTTAGCGTACTATTTAGAAGGTTTAGAAACTGCAGAATCAACGCACGCAGCAGGTTTAGTTATATCAGATGATGATCTGAGAACCTTTGGACCTTTAGAACAAAGAAATATACCTATACTTGAGTGGGAAATGTCAGATTTGAAGCTTGTGGGTGTTGAAAAATTTGATGTTCTTTCGTTAGATACACTATCTTTTTTAAAAAAAATAGAAGCAAAGCAAGAATATGAAAATTTAGAAGATACCTCAAATTATGCATATCTTTCAATGGGATTAACTAAAGGTATATTTCAATTAGATTCTAGATTAGGAAAAAGGCTTTCAAAAAAGATTAAACCAAAAAATTTTGAAGAGTTGGTATTATTGTTGGCTATAAACAGACCGGGTCCACTTGAATCGGGAATGATAGATCAGTATCTAGAAAAAGATGCTCCAGATTATTTGAAAGATATTTTTCCAGAGACTAAAGGTGTTTTGGTTTATCAAGAACAAATAATGAAACTTTCACAGATTTTAGGGGAATTCTCACCAGAAGAATCTGATTTATTAAGGAAGGCAATGTCTAAAAAAGAAAAAGAGAAGATTAGTAAGTTTAAAGACAAATTTATAAATAATGCTACCAAAAAAATAGGATATGCTCAGGCAAATTTATTGTTTTCTCAGCTAGAAAAATTTTCGCAATATGCCTTTAATAAATCTCACGCAGTAGCTTATGCACATATTTCTTATTGGCTTATGGACAAGAAATTTAAAGATCCATCTCATTTTTTTTTAGAATTAATTAAATTAAAAGGTCTAGACGTTGATATAATTAATGAGGCTAAAATATTAGGTGTAGATATCAAATCGCCTGATATTAGATATCCACATGGTAATTTTGATAAGACCCAAATTATCTTACCGTTATACACTGTTAAAGGAATAGGTAAAAATATAGCAGACATATTTATGAACTGCAAATTTCAAGATGTTGAAGATTTTTTTGATTTCGCAATACTAAAAAACATTAATAGAAACATCATTGAGTTGCTTATTAAATGTGGTTCTTTAGATTATTTAAATGATAACAGAAAACAGCTTTTAAAAAGTTCAACAGAATTATTAAGAGGAAGAAGTCAGGAGCTTCAGGAAATTGGAAGAATTTTATTTGGAGACAAGAAAAAAGATGATCTTGAAAGTAAAATCTATACAGAACTAGAAGATTATGCCCGTTATGACATTGAAACTATTGGATTACCTATAATACTAACAAAACAACAAGGGTTATCAAAGACTTTAATAAAAAAATATTTAAATAACGAGAAAATTGTTTTTGATGGTTATGCATTTCGTGAATTTCTAATAGATAATTCTGCTATAATGTATACTAAAATATATAACAGAACCCTGAAAAGAATAAAGAAGTTATTATAGCTTTAATAGAGGTGATAAATGAAGATAAATATATTGTCTATAGCCCATAAATATCCAGGGCAAGGTGTATATTCTGCTACAGAAGACCACATGTATTTGCTTGAAAAGTATAGTGATTACGAGATATATCAAAATAAGTTGTTTGGAAAATATGATATCTTACATATTCATACGATTAATCCAAAAAGCTTTTTCTCATTATTGTTCCATAAAAAAGAATCTTTTTGCGTTATAAGTGCTCATATTGTTCCAAATTCTTTAAAGGGTAGTTTAAAATTAAATAGATTTTGGCTATTTCTATTTAGAATATATCTCTGGAGTTTTTACAAAATTAGTGATGTTGTTTTAGCTGTAAGTGAAGAAACAAGAGAGGAACTTATAAATGATTTAAAAATTGAGCCAGAAAAAATTAAAGTGTTTCGAAATATTGTTAGAAAGGACCTGTTTTATACTAGTCAGAAAGATAAAGAATCTAAAAAAAAATTTTTAAGAAAAAAATATGGTTATTCTGTAAATGATTTTGTGGTTTTAGGAGCTGGACAAATTCAACCCAGAAAAGGCATTAGAGATTTCTTTGAAATGGCATCTGAATTAAAAGAAATGAAGTTTATTTGGGTTGGAGGTATGCCATTTCAAAAAATGACAGACGGTTATGAGGAAATGAATGAGTTAATTAATAATGCTCCTTCCAACTTGTTTTTTGCAGGAATAGTGAACAGAGAAAAAATGATTGATTTTTATAATATGGCCGATATATTTTTTCTTCCTTCCTTGCAAGAAACCTTTGGTTTAGTGGTTTTAGAAGCAGCAGGTAGCGGTTTACCAATTGTTTTGCGAGATTTGGAAGTATATAAAAAAATATTTAATTCTTGTTATCTATCAGGTACTTCTATTCAAGATTTTATGTTGATATTCAGAAAATTAAAAAATGATATAAATTTTTATAAGGAGTATGAAAGTAAGTCTTATAAGTTATTTGACATGTATAATGAAGAAAAAGCTTTTAGAGAATTAAAAAAAATTTATGAAGAAGGAGTTAATAGTAAAAAATAAGCAGTTAAAATTAAATAAAATACAAAGGTGAAGAACATGTCAGAAAAAATTGATAAAAAAGAAAAAGGAACTCTTAGTCGAAAAAAAATTATTATCAATATTATTTTAGTTGTTATAATAGGATTTGCAATAAACATAGTGATTTCTTTTTTCTCTGATTTTGAGGATACTGTAAGTGTCCTTAAAAATGTTAATATATCTGTCGTTTTAATATCTTTTTTAATTTTTTCTACTACTTACTTTATAGACTCCATTCGTCTATGTATAGTTACTTCAAGTTTTCAAAAGAAAATTAATTTCAAGGATGCTCTTAAAAATACTCTTTCATATTATTTTGTTTCTAACATAACTCCTATGACTAGTGGTGGACAGCCATATCAAATCTATCATCTTACTCAAATTGGTATAGAATCTACTCTAGCAACGAATATAGTTATGTCTAGATTTATTGAAAGTTTAATATTTTCAGGAGGAGTAATATTAATATTTCTGAAAAAAGTTATAAACGTTTTAGATAAAGTTGGTGTAGGAAGATATATAATTATAGCTGGAATAGTAGTATCAATGAGTTTGACTTCCCTATTAATCTTGATTTTTGTTTATCCAAAACTTTTATATAAGATATTCAATTTTTTTATAAAGATTTGGCCCAAAAAAAATAAAACAAAAATGAAAGAACGGGCCTCTAAGTTGGAGAATTGGCTAGAAAATTTAAAAGATAGTATCCATTCATTATGGATACAGAAAGCAAAAATTGTTGCATTCGATTTTATACTAGGTGGAGTGGTAACTTTCTTGCATTCTTTGGCTTTTTATGCGGCTTTGGCAGGGATAACTGGTGTAAAGTTTGGGATTTTTGATGTTTTTATACTTTTTATCATTATGAATTTTGTTGTTTATTATGTTCCAACACCAGGCTCTACAGGTGGAGTGGAAGCTTTTTACGGAATAGTATTATCTGGATTTATACAAAAAAAGTTTACGTCTCCAGTTATTTTAATATGGAGATTTTCTACCTATTATTTGCAAATAGTTTTTGAAATATTGGTTTTATTTTTTATTAGAAATAACAAAAAAGACGAATAGTTAACTGCTAATTGTGAGCCCACCTCCTTATAGAAGTGAGAGAGTTTTGTCACTGATTAGGTTAAAGTTTAATGCACTTTTTATAAGATTTTTCTTAATTCTATTAGTTTTTCGTCTTTTTCTAGTGATTTTAATCTAATAGTTTTGTTTTTCAAATTGTGCTCAGTATTTATTTTTCTTACTGTTGCACTCTTTTTTCTCATTGTTAATGTATGAGTATATGCAAATTCTTTTACAAATTTGACACCATCTAAAAGGTCTCCGTCAGTAATACCAGTAGCAGAAAATATTATATCTTCGCCATTTATAAGATCCTCAGTAAAAAATATTTTTTCTGTGTCCCATCCCTTTTCGGAAATCAAATGCGATTCATTCCTATCTCTTGGCCATAATTTCATCTGTATTTCTCCATTGAGAGTACTCAACGCACCTGCTGCCAATATTCCTTCTAAAGTTCCTCCAATACCTATGTAAATATCAACTCCACTATTAGGCACAGATGTAGCAATGGCAGGTGTAATATCTCCATCACTTATTAATTTGATCCGTGCGCCACTTTGAGTGATATCTTCAATAATTTCTTCGTGTCTTTGCCTGTTTAAAAGGACAAAAGTTAAATTGCTAGGATTAACTTTCAAAGTTTCGCAAGCTATTTTTATATTTTCTTTCACTGATTTTCTTATATCTAGCTTACCTTTTAATTCAGGCCCCACGGCCAATTTATAAGAATAGAATGTTGGTAGCAATGTTATTCCACCTTTAACTGTTGCTATAACAACGCTTAGGGCATTTGGTAATCCAAAAGTAGCAAGTTTCACCCCATCTATTGGGTCCACAGCAATATCCATCTCTGGAAAATCGTTCTTCCAAGTTCCCACTTTTTCTCCAGTATAAAGCATTCCTGAAGAATCTTTGTCATATTTACTAATAACAATTTTTCCTTTGAAATCAATATAATCAAGCATTCCCCTCATAGCATCAATAGAGACAGCTTTGATTTTTTCCATGTTACCACATCCTAGATACAAACTACTTAGTAATGCAGATGCTTCGGTTACTCTAACCAAATCCATTGTTAATTCGGGATATATTATTTTATCCATGAAACTCCTCCTTTTATCTTTCAGCTATCTAAGCCGAAATATATTTTTTGATGTTGAATATGATTTGTTAATAAAAACAAAAATTTAAAAATATGAATAACATCTTTACGTTTTTATTATATTATATTTTTCTTTTTTTAAAAAATGGAAAAAATTAGTATAATTAACAACCAGTTAATATAAATAGATGTATTTACGTTTAATTCTGAGTAAAGTATATAATTTAAATATTTAATAATTTCATATTTAAAAACTATTAAATAATTTATTTATTAACATAATCATTATTAGTAAAAGTATGATAAAATTTAATTGGAGGTGGATAATTATGGACATACACGAATTAGAAAAAAAACTAACAATTCAAAAGAAAAGTGTCTGGAGCAAAAGAGATATAGACAGTATCGAAGGTTATACTTCTAAGTACAAAAAATTCATAGATTATTCAAAGACAGAAAGGCTAGCGGTAAAATATTCCATTAAATTACTTGAAGATAATGGATTTAAACCCTTGTCTTATTATGAAGGTATTGGAAAGATAGATTTAGGAGACAAAATATATTTTGTAAATAGAGAGAAATCATTATTTGCTATTAAGTATAATCATTCAATGAAAAATGGTATTAACTTAGTAGGAGCTCATATTGATTCACCTAGATTTGATTTTAAACCCGAGCCACTCATAGAAGATGAGAATATTGCCATGGCAAAAACTCATTATTATGGTGGAGTAAAAAAGTATCACTGGTTTAATATACCTCTTGAATTGCATGGAGTAGTAGTAAAAAGTGACGGTACCAAAGTGGAAGTATCTATAGGAGATGACGAAAATGATCCAATATTTGTCATTTCTGATCTTTTACCACATCTTGATAAAGAATTACCAAATAAAAAAGTATCAGAGGCTTTTGACCCAGAAAAAATGAATTTAATTTTAGGTACCATTTCTATTACCTATGAAAATGATAAAAAAGTTAATAATCCAGTGAAATTAAATGTGTTGAAGATACTGTTTGAGAAATATGGAATTATTGAAGAGGATCTTGTAAGTGCCGAATTAGAAGTCGTTCCGGCTCTAAAAGCAAGAGATGTAGGTTTGGATAGAAGTTTAATGGCTTCTTATGGTCATGATGATAGAGTTTGTGCCTATACAGCACTTACTGGTTTAATTGATTCTAGTTCTTCTTTAAAAAATCCTGCAGTATTGTTGGTTGATAAGGAAGAAATTGGGAGTGATGGGAATACCGGAGCAAAGAATCATTTTTGGATTAATCTAATTAGAAAGATCATGCATTTAGCTAAAGAAGAAAAGGTATGTAGTATTATTGATGATGTTATTTCTAATTCAGCATTACTTTCCGCTGATGTATCTGCTGCGGTAGACCCTAATTACAAGGAGGCACATGATTTATCAAATGCACCTAGATTGGGATATGGAATAACCTTAATGAAGTATACAGGTTCAGGAGGGAAATCAAGAACAAATGATGCCAACGCTGAGCTATTAGCAAAGGTTAGGAATCTATTCAACAAGGAAGATATTTCTTGGCAGGTTGGTGAATTAGGAAAAGTCGATAGAGGAGGAGGAGGTACTATAGCCCTTTTCTTTGCTGAAAAAGGACTTGACGTTTTAGATGCGGGTGTGCCGCTATTAGGAATGCATTCACCTTATGAGATAGCCTCAAAAGCGGATATCTATGAAACTTATCTGGCATATAAAACTTTTTTTGAAAAATTTGGAAAATGAGAGTATTTATTGGTAATCCCTTAAATGCCTTAGAATTTATTGGTACTAACTTAATATTATCAACTTCTGGTTGGTTATTGAATAACCAAGCTGATGTTGTTGGTATTTTAAATAGAGAGTATGTAGAAATCTATGTAAATGAAGAGAAAACTTATTTAAGTAAAGAAAATAGATTTTTAAATCTTAATGATTTTTTGGTAGCTTTTGGGTTTGATAAAGACATTCTAAACTTTGACTTTTATTTTATGAATTTGGTGAATAATACTGATTTAATTATATTTTCAACTTATTATTCTGACAATGTCCTCAAAAAAATGTTCTTGTTAATCCAATCCAATCTAAGAAAGGTAAATATTCCTACTATATTGATTAATAGTACTGATAAAATTTCTAAGATTTATTATATTATTCCAAACTATCAAAACGATTTCTTGGTGAAGGATTCAATATATTTGTACAGTGAATTCAAAAAGAAAGAGCATAAATTTCAAACATTTGGAAGGTATATCTTGGATTTACAAGATACTCTTTGTTCATTTAGAGTTACGGTGAGAAGATAAAATGATGTTTCAACGGTTTCTATTAAAAAGTTATTATTGGATATTTAAGAAAGATATTTTTTCTTCATTAGAAACCCTTAAAGGTCACAAAAGGATAACAAAGGATATTCTTGGTATATATATAACTTCAAATTTGAATTTTAGATCATTAATAAAATCCTTCACCAAAGGAATTGGTGAAGGATTTTATGTATTTTTTTACTTTACATCTCGTCAAATTCCAAAACAAAAAATAAAATTGATTAAAGAATTAACAAATATATATGGAATTCATTTCATTATCTTTAGTAAAAACTGTATTTTAAGGATGTTTGATAATCGATGCTTTTATATGGATTCACAAACATCTTTAAAAGATCGAATTTTTAGTATAAGCTCTTCAAAAATCACTTTTTTATTTCCTGAAGAGGTCAACAATCCTGCGGTAACTATGACACTTAAGATGCAAAACATAGATATAATCTTTAGTACAAACATTTCATCTTATTTTAATCAAGATTTATCTAATAATTTAATAGCTTATGTGATTACTGATAAGAATGTTTACGTACCTGATCTTTTTGTAAAAAATATGGTTATGGAAAAGACAAAAGATATGATAAAGTTAAATTTAAAATATCTAAAAAGCATAAAAAACAATTATTTAGAAACTAATTACAAGGACTTAACGTTAATAAAAGCAAAATTAGACAGCTTTCAGATATAAAACATTAACGTTCGTTTGATACATTTACCCTTAAAAGATTTTTTTGGATACGAGTTTCAAGCTTCATTCTTTTAAATTTGTCCTCGGTAATTCTTAGCTCTTCTTGAGCCCTTTCTAAAGCCCTTCGAGCGGCTTGAACATCGATATCTTCTGGTCGTTCAGCAGCGGTTGTAACTATAGTCATTTCATTTCCGGTCATTTGTAATACGCCGCCATGAACAGCGAAAGTTTTATAGTTATTTTCGCTTTTTTTTATTCTAACAGGGGCTATTCTTAATCTAACAATTATGGGCAATCTATTAGTTAAAGTACCCATTCCACCTTCGATACTTTTAAATTCTGCATATTCTACATCTTCTTCAACTTTTATACCTTCAGGGGTTACTATTCTAAATTTAAAGATGGTAAACACCTGCCTTTACTAGCAAAAATCAAGGTTATAACTTTTTAGACTTTTCTATAACTTCTTCGATTGTCCCTACCATATAGAAGGCATTCTCGGGTAAATCATCGTATTTTCCTTCAAGGATTTCTTTAAATCCCTTAATTGTATCATCTATTGTCACGTATTTTCCTGCATAATTAGTAAATCTTTCAGCAACAAAGAATGGTTGAGTCAGAAATCTTTGAATTCTTCTAGCCCTATTAACAATTTTTCTATCTTCTTCTGATAACTCTTCAATTCCTAATATAGCAATAATATCCTGTAGGTCTTCATATCTTTGAAGGACTTCTTTTACTTGTCTTGCCACATTGTAGTGTTCTTCCCCCACAATATTTGGATCAAGCATTTTAGATGTTGATTCTAAAGGATCAACTGCAGGATATAAACCAAGTTCTGATAGCTTTCTAGAAAGGTTTAAATTAGCTTCCAAGTGGGCAAAGGTAGTCGCTGGTGCAGGATCAGTAAAATCATCAGCAGGCACATAAATAGCTTGAACAGAGGTTATAGAACCATCTTTGGTTGATGTAATTCGTTCTTGTAGTTGTCCCATATCAGTAGCAAGAGTCGGTTGATAGCCAACTGCAGATGGCATTCTCCCTAACAAAGCTGATACTTCTGAACCAGCTTGAACAAATCTAAAAATGTTGTCTATAAACAGCAAAACATCCTTTTTTTCTTTATCCCTAAAGTATTCAGAAATTGTTAAAGCAGTTAATGGAACTCTAAATCTTGCTCCTGGTGGTTCATTCATTTGTCCAAATACAAGAACTGTGTTGTCGATAACACCACTTTGAAGCATATCCAACCATAGGTCGTTTCCTTCTCTTGTGCGTTCTCCAACACCTGCAAATACAGAAATGCCTCGATGTTCCATAGCTATATTTCTAATAAGTTCCATAACTAGAACAGTTTTTCCAACGCCCGCTCCACCAAAGAAACCAATTTTTCCCCCCTTTGGAAATGGGGCTAATAAATCTATGCATTTAATACCTGTTTCCAAGATTTCTATAGTGGTATCTTGTTCTGTTAAAGCGGGAGGTTCTCTGTGGATTGGCCAATATTCTTCAACTTCTATATCTCCTTTTTCATCTATAGGTTTTCCTAGAAGATTGAATAGCCTACCTAATGTTTTAGTTCCTACTGGTACTTTTATAGGGCCACCAGTATTAATTACCTCTTCACCTCTTCTAAGGCCGTCAGTAGAATCCATTGCAACGCACCTAACTGTATTATCTCCGATAAGTTGCTCTACTTCAAGTACTAATTCTTCATTATTATATTTATTTTTTACAATCAAAGCATCATAAACATTTGGTAATTGTCCAATGGGGAATTTAACATCCACCACAGGACCTATAATGCTTATTATAGTTCCTTTTTGCTCCTGCATTAAATTACCTCCTATTGCATTTTCGCCCCATTAATTATTTCTATTAACTCTTGAGTAATTGCAGTTTGTCTTTGTTTGTTATACTCAAGAGTAAGTTCTTCAATTAAATCAGAAGCATTGTCAGTTGCATTTTTCATAGCATTTTGTCGTGCATATAACTCGCTCAATTTCGTTTCAAAAAGAAATTGGTATAACTTTGATAAAACATATAAATAAGCAGCACTTTCAAAAACTATTTCTGTAGAAGGTTCATATTCATATCTTTCATCAATTTCAAGGTGCTCTTTTTTTATTGGCAACAAATCAAAAGTTGAGGGCAATTGGACGAGAGCATTTTTAAATTTCCCATAAAGCACTTTAACTTTGGAAATATTATTTTCTCTCATGATTTCAAATAAGTCCTCAGCTAAAAATTCTGCATGATCAACCTTTGGAATGTCGTATAAATTTGTTCTAGTAAGTAAAATTCCCTCATTTTTTAAGGAAAAGTATCCTTTTGAGCCAATAACTAAAAATCCCTTGAAATCTTCAGTATTTTGTTTTATGGTTAATGCTTCTTTTATTAGATCAGAAGGAAAAGAGCCTGCAAGTCCCATGTCAGGTGTAATCGCTAAAATAAGTGTCCCCGCACGATCTTGAGTGTAAAAACTGTCTTCAACAAAAGGAAAGTGTTTTAAGATAGTTTGTGTATAAAAAGAAAAATCTTTTATGCCTTTCCATTGTTTTTGTATTTTATTGAGTCTTGCAGTAGCGACCATCTGCATGGCTTTTGTAATTTGCATGGTTGATTCGGTAGAATCTATTCTTTTTCTGATACTTCGCAAGTTTCCTCGGCTCATTTTATATCATCACCGTCACTTTATTTGAAGATTTTTAGAAATTTTAATACGGCTTCATCTAATTGTTTTGTAATATCATCTGTAAGGTCTTTAGTTTCTTTTATTGAATTTAACGTATGAGAATAATTCTCTATCAAAAATGTTAAAAATTGTTTTTCGAACAGAGCAATCTTTTCCGTAGGAAGTTGATCAATATAACCTTTTGTAGCTATATAAATAATAGCAACCTGTTCTTCTAATTCCATAGGAGAATATTGAGGTTGTTTCATAAGTTCTGTTAGTTTTTCACCCTTGATGAGTTGTTTTTTAGTAGCTTCATCAAGATCGGCGGTAAACTGAGCAAATGATTCTAACTCTCTATATTGTGCCAAATCAAGTTTTAATGAACCAGCTACCTTTTTCATAGCCTTTGTTTGAGCATCTCCACCTACTCTTGATACAGACAAACCTATATTAACTGCAGGCCTTATTCCAGCATTAAAAAGACTTGCCTCCAGATAAATTTGACCATCTGTTATAGAAATTACGTTTGTTGGGATATATGCAGAAATATCATTAGCTTGAGTTTCAATAATTGGTAAAGCAGTTAAAGAACCATTTCCATGATTTTCGTTAAGCCTACATGCTCTTTCTAATAGTCTGGAATGCAAATAAAAGATATCTCCTGGATAAGCTTCCCTTCCTGGAGGCCTACGCAACAACAATGAAATTTCTCTGTAAGCAGCAGCATGTTTTGAAAGATCATCAAAAACGACCAGAGCGTCTTTTCCGTTAAACATGAAGTATTCTCCAATGGCGGTTCCTGCATAAGGAGCTAGATATTGTAGTGAAGCAGGATCTGATGCATCTGCAGAAACTACTACTGTATATTCCATAGCCCCATGTTTTTCTAAATTGTTTATAGTTCTAGCAAGAGCAGAAACCTTTTGCCCTATTGAAACATATACACAATAAACACCTTTGCCTTTTTGATTGATTATAGTATCAATAGCAATGGCAGTTTTACCAGTTTGCCTATCTCCAATAATCAATTCTCTTTGGCCTCTTCCAATGGGTATCAATGCGTCTAAAACCTTCAAACCAGTTTGAAGGGGTGTGTCAACTGGTTTCCTAGTTACGACCCCCATAGCCTTTCTTTCTATAGGATACGAGTCCTTAGCTCCAATACTGCCCCTTCCGTCTAACGGAATACCTAAAGGGTTGATTACTCTACCCAAAAGCTCCTCTCCAACTGGTACTTCAACAATTCTATTAGTTCTGACTACTTTATCTCCTTCTTTGATGTCTTTATAATTACCAAGAGTAATAATACCTACATTATCTTCCTCAAGGTTCATTGCTATACCATAAACCTTATTTCCGTTTGAAGCCTCTATTTCAACTAATTCATTTGACATTACATCTTTAAGGCCATATGCGATAACAATACCGTCACTGACCTGCATAACTAACCCTATTTCTTTTATTTCTCCGCTTTCATAACTTTTAATTCGTTCTTCTATAACTTTAGTTAGTTCTTCAGGATTAACCCTCAAAAATTTCACCTCCACCAGCTGGGGCATAGGCGGATTGAATGCTTTCTAGAAACCCTTTAACAGAATAATCAAAAAAATTGTCTCCAATATATAATTGCATTCCGCCTATCAGTTCTTCTTCATAGTCTACTACTAACTTAATATTTTTTCCAGTATTTTTTTGAATGGTTCTTGAAATTTCATCTAGAACCTTTTTAGAAACTTTTTTAGCTAAAATTAATTTTACTTCTACCGTTTTATTTAGTTCTAAATTTTCTCTGTACAGTAATTCTGTTATAAGTGGAATCAGGTTTAGCCTTTTTTTCTGAACAAGAGCTTTCAAAAAATTGACAAAAATATCGTCCATAAAATCCGATACATCTACAAGTTTTTTTACTACAAAATCTGTAGGTAGCAAAGGATTAAAGATAATATCTTTGTATGATTCATCTTTTTCCATTATATTACTAATCTCTTGAAAAGCTTTTAAAAACTTCTCAAGTTGATCTATTTTACTTTTTTGTGTTAATATATTTATTAAAGCTTCGGTATATTTGGAAGCAAGAAAATAAGAGGGCTTCATTGAGATTCTCCTTTACCCTGTAAGCTTCTTAAAGCTCTTTTTATAATTTCTTCATTTTTTTGTTTGTCGACTTGTTCTTTTAATATCATAGAAGAAATACTCAATGCCATTGCTACGATTTGTGATTGTAATTCTTTTAAGGCCTTTGTTCTTATTTCTTCTGATTCCTTTTCTGCTTTATCAATTATATATTTTCTTTGGTTTTCTGCTTCTTCTTGAGCACTTTTTAAAATTAATTTAGCTTGTTCTTCTGCTTTAAGAATTATTTGTGTTCTTTTTTCTTCGATTTCTTGAAGCTGTTTATCTAACTCATTTTTCTTGTTTTGGGCTTCTAATCGAAGTTTTTCAGCTTCACTTAAATTCTTTTCTACCTCTTGCTTTCTTTTATCAGTTATTTCAAAATATGGTTTGTAGAGTAATTTGTACATTAAGAGCATAAAAAATATAAAACCTACCAAATTGACAATAGAAGTCAAATTAAAAGATAACATATCTACATGCACCCCTTTAGGGATAATTTACTTATCGTTGTTAACAATTTTAATTTTTATGGAAGTACTAGTAATAGTATTATAGCAATTAAAAGAGAATAGATACCAGTAGTTTCATCTACAGCATCTGCAAGGATCATATTTGTTCTTATGGTACCGCTTAACTCTGGCTGTCTTGCCATTGCCTCCATTGCAGCAGCTCCAATTTTACCTTCTCCAAGTGCAGGTCCTAGAGCTCCAATTCCCATACAAAGACCCGCAGCTAAAAACTTTCCTAAATAATACAATCCCCAACCCAAATAACCTCCGTTGGTAACCAAAGTTTCTAACATAGTTTTTAAATCCATGTTTTCTCCTCCTTAAGATGTTTGATTGATATAATAAATTTGTTTATTTTGAGTCATTTGTTTTTTATAACATTGATCCAATGTAAACTATAGTTAGCAAAGAAAAAACAAAAGCTTGAATAATACCAAAGAACCACCCAAAAATTGCCCATAAGAAAACAGGGAGAACAAAATATTTAACTATACTACTTAAAATTAGAACGAGCATACCTCCTCCCATGATGTTACCAAATAACCTAAAGGAGTGAGATATAGGCTTTGCGATCTCGCTTACTATATTCATTGGAAACATAATAGGAGTAGGTTCAAAAAAAGATTTAAACCAGCTTACAAAACCCTTTGATTTTATTGCAAAGGCATGACTAATAATTAAGACCATTATTGCATAAGACAAGTTAACATTTAGATCAGAAGTTGGTGAGTACCATACATCGGTAAAAAGTTGAACATTTATTCCGCTAGCTAGAGGAGTAACATTTATTCCAGGAATACCACCTAAAACGTTTGAAACTAGAATATACAAAAACAGAGTCATAGCAATTACAAAAGTAGGTTTTCTGTATTCTGGATTAGGAACAACCTCCTCAGTTATTTGCCAAAAAGAATCAAAAAAAGTTTCTACCGCACCTTGAACCCTTCCTGGTATTCTTTCAAATTTGATTTTTCTTGCAATTAATACCAGCATAATCATTATTGCAAAAGACATTATGAGAGTCATTGGATTCAATTGTCCAAAAAATCCACCATTTCCAAAGTAAACAATCCACCGCTCTCCAACGCCTTCCATGCTCATTTCAAAGAAGAAAAAATTAATTATTCCTAAACCTACATATAGAATGAAGAAAAAAATAATGAATTTTGAAACTCTATCAGTTGTCAACTAATCACCTCCTTCTTTTGCAAGTTTACAATAATAATCTTTACTTATAAGAAAGGTAAGATGCTATTTTCATATTCATAATACCCAAGAAACTTAACATTAAAGCTAATAGAGAATTAAGAGCAGCTACGCACAGTATGGCGAAATATAGTAAGTATCTAATCAAAAATACAAACGAAAACTTTTTAGGTTTAGAATCTGGATCCATTTTTTTAATCTCTTCAGCTAAAGAAATAAAACCTATTACGGCACCTGTCCCTCCCCACAGAACCCATAAAGCTTGAAAAGAAAAAAAGAAAGAAAAGATAAAAACTTCAATTATTAGAAGTATAATTGTTTTTGTTATCAGTTCCTTTAGTTTTTTTTTGAGTTCTGTCATGATTGTCAACCTCTTTTGAGAATTCCTGCACAGCTGAATATAAACCTGAAATTATACCTATAATCATGAAAATGACTATCCAAAATTTTTGGCTTGTCAATGAAAATATAAAATATCCAATTAAAAAACCTACAAATATATTAGACAGTATTATAATAGCAAAATAAAAAATAATATTCAAGTTGTGAAAAGAGTTGAAATCAAAATTTTTCAAAATAAACTCCTCACTTTAAAATGAAAAATTTTTACTCGTTAAACCACCAATAATTATACTATTTATTTATTACTATTTTAGTTTATAAGTTAAATGAATATATTATGTTTGTATATTGAAGTTTGAAAATAACCTTACCATTTTACATGCTTAAAATTCAAAAAATAATCCTATTCCAATACCAATTTCTATAGTATTGTTTTCTGGTTCCCAAACATACCCAACATTTTCCCCGTTATTTTTTAAATATGATAGATAAGATTTTTCAATGTGCCAATACCTAAAAAAAAGTTCAGTCGATAAAATAAGATTATTTAATGGAACGGAGAAAGAAATATTGTTAGTCAAACCAAATCCTTGATTTTGAATATTTGTCACGTCATTATAATTTGGATTAAAATCACTTAAATAACTATTTTGAATTCCAAGCAAGAAAAAATCATATTCAAATTCATTATTTATAAGGGCCTTATTATTTATATTGACACATGTTTGTATAATAAGAGGAAGATATAAATAATTAGATTCTCTTTTATAACCTAGATAACTAGCTTGTCCTAGCTCATCATTTAAGTTTCTATAACCTAGTCCGGAAAATGTAGAAATTACTAAATCCGAGTTTATCAGCAATTGTATGCCTATTAACTCTCTTATTTCAAACATATAATCGCAAACATTGCTTAGATTAACAGGATGGCCATATGATGTTGAACCTTCATAACTAATTTGTCCATATGCAAATCTACCTTCAACCTTATATAAAATATTTGAGTTATATAGATAAGAAAGAGATATTCTTTGCATTAATCCGTATTCTTTCATAAATAAATTATGATTGTCGTCCAATTCCCAATAATTAAAATAAAAACTTTCAGGCTTAACCTTGAAATAATTTGTATCAAAAGAAGCAAGATTAGCCAAAACTGTAGATTCAACATAGAATATTATTAGACAGGTACTTAATATAATAAATATATTATTAGGTTTCAATAGATTCATTAGAGTGAAAAAAGAAAAGTTTTTTTCAAAAAGACAGGTTGACTTTTTTCTTGTTCTATTTTAGCTATAACTTCCCAATGACCTTCAATTAAGTTTTCTTCAATTTCAATACCAATTGAAGGGTAAGTAAATGCTTGTGTAACCATTTCGCCAGGTCCTGGTGTTTTCAAAAAGAGATCGATATATATTTTTTTTGATTCTTGGTCCAATATAATGTTTTTGATACTCAAATTGTATCCGCCAGTTCTTTTCTCCCCAGCACTTATACAAATAACAAATGGAACTCCTCTGACATTTGTTGTTTGATTATTGTTTTGCAAAATGACTATCTCTTCTTTTTGAGTTTTTAAGAAACAACTAACAGTTTTATAGTTTTTCAAAAAAAACTCTTCACTGCTTTCATATAGTGTATTATTAGGACTTGCTTCTTCAGTGATAATATCTGGTGTATAAATTTGCTTTGGAGGAGTTAACAATATAGCGCCACCAATCAGTGCACCGGTCAATAAAATAACCAAGATAACTTGACTTCCACTCATAAAAATCCTCCTTTATCTAATATTTTTACTCACTTTAAAAATTCCAAAATCAGCATTATATATATGTTTTAGAATTGATTTTTTTATAAAATACATTCTAGGTTCTAATCATCACTAGTTCTGAATTTCTTTAACCTTTTTGACACTTGTACGCCTGGGGAGAGGGCTCCGCCCTAAACCCATTATAACTTCAACTGCTTATTTTTAGAAAATCTTCATTTCTAAAGTTAATAATAATATTTTGATTCACTTAATTATTTTATCATATAAAAATTGAAGGAGTATATACACAAAATGCAATAGTGCTAAATAGTTATTTTTATAGTATAATTTTTACGAACGAAAGTTTGAAGGAGATGTTGTTATGTCTAAAAAATTGCTTAAAAATGGTTATGTATTAGTTAGTGCTGATGATGATATTGAAAAATTGGACGTTTTAATAGAGAATGATGAAATAGAAGATCTTCTTTTACCCGAGAATACAGAAGAAATTGAGGAAGAAGACGTAGAGGAATATGATTTATCGGGAAAGCTAATAATACCAGGTTTTATCAATATGCATACACACTCTGCGATGTCTTATTTTAGAGGAGTAGCCGATGATTCTTCTTTTGAAGAATGGTTGTTCAAAGAAATGCTTCCTCGTGAAGATTTTTTGAGAAGCGAAATGGCTTATTATGGCGCAGTTATTTCAATTTTAGAAATGATTTCAAGCGGTATAACGACTTTTGTTGATATGTATATGTTTACAGACGAAATTGCAAAAGCAGCGTATGATTTAGGGATGAGGGCATATATTTCCCGAGGACTTTCTTTTGATAATGAAGAAGGATGGAACCAAAGAGTAAAAGAGAATGTTTCTACTTATGAAAAGTTTAACGGTTTAGAAAACAGAATTTATATTGGTTTTGGTCCTCACGCCCCATACAGCGTTTCGTTTGATAAATTGAAAGAAATAGCAAAAATTGCTGAAAAGTATAATACTCATATTCAAATTCATTTATTGGAATCAAAAAACGAGAAGAATCAATATTCTTTATCAGATATAGAAAATACGGGTCTATTTGAAGTTCCTACTATAGCTGCGCATTGTGTTTATGTTGATAATGAAGATATTAAAGTGCTTTCTAAAAATGATGTTACAGTTGTATATAATCCTACCAGTAATATGAAATTAGGAAATGGAATTGCTCCAATAGTTGATATTATTGATGAGAATGTAAATGTGACCTTTGGAACTGATGGATGTGCTAGTAATAATTCTTTAAATTTTTTTAATGAGATGAAGGTAGGTTCCATTTTACAAAAGTATAAGTATGGTCCTGATAAGTTGACAATTAAACAAATCTTAAGGATGTCATGGGAAAATGGAGGATTTGCGTTAGGAGAAAGGCTAGGAAGGCTTGAACCAACTTTTAAGGCAGATTTAGTGGTATTAGATATCAATACCCCAGAATTTTGTCCAAAAGATTTAAAAAGAATGAAATCGAACATAGTTTTTTCTGCTAATCCTAGAAATGTATTTGGTACAATGGTTGCTGGAAAGTGGTTGTATTTTGACAAGAAATTTGTTAATTTATTAGATGAGGGAGAAATATATGAGAAATTTGAATATTATTACAAAGAGATTGAAAATAATTTTAATAACCGTGTTTGTGATGGGAATATCAGGAATAATAATTGCTAGTACGATTGAAGATTTTGTTGAATTTTCGCCCAGGGGATATGAAGATATTAGTAGAGTTATTATGAGAGACGGTAAGGTATTGAAGACATCTGTTCCTGAAGAAGGCGAACATTTGCAGATTAATTTTAAAAAGAGTAGGGGTATTTATGAGGTCCATGTAATTTACTTTAGTAGTACATTTACTTTAATGAATTTTTGGTATGATTTTGTGAGAGATTATACAGATGGTTTAGATGTGGCTTTTTCAGCTATTCCTTTTATTTATGGAGAGTTCAATATAGAATATTCTAAGATGCAACTTAGTGCATGGTTTACAGGGTATAACAACACCTTTTTTTTGGTGTATGGTCCGAAAAAAACTATAGTAAATGATTTAAAATTAAAATTAAATAAAAGTAAGTAGGATGATTGATCGCGAGTAGGCATACAGGGCCTATCTTGAGGAAAGTCTGGACTCTAAGGGTAAGGTGCTGGTTAATTGCCAGAAGGAGAGATCCTTGAATAGGGCCATAGAAACGGAAACCGCCGAAAGGCAAGGGTGGAAAGGTGGGGTAAGAGCCCACCAGTATCAGAGCGATCTGATAGCTTGGCAACCTCCACCTTGAGCAAGGTCAAGCAGGAAGGCCATAGGTGATCCGCCGAGTGAGAGTTCTTCTCCGCCTTCCAGGTAGACCGCGAAGATAAATGATCAATAAGACAGAATCCGGCTTACAGTCCTACTTAATTAAAATAACCCCCAAAGAGCGATACCTTTGGGGGTTATATAATTATAATTTGATTATTCTTTTTCAGGAATTAGTTGGAGAATAGATAATTCTGCTCCGTCTCCTCTTCGATTTCCAATTTTAAGTATACGAGTATATCCTCCATCTCTGTTTTGATATTTTGGAGCAATTTCATGTACTATTTTTTGGACAAGCTTTCTATCGTTGAAATGTTTGTTTATTTCCCTGTTTAAAGCCACTCTTTCTTCTGGTGAGCTGGTAGTATTTGCTTTTTTTGCCTTTGTTATTATATTTTCAACTAAAGGTCTTACTTCTTTAGCTTTTGCTGTTGTTGTTATAATGCTTCCAGATTCAAAGACACTTCTTGCCATATTATTCAACATGGCCTTTCTATGAGAAGCGGATCTGTTTAATTTGTTTGTTTTGACTCTATGCCTCATCGAAGTCGTTCCCCCTTTCATCTTCATACAGTTTATCATAGTCTATGTCAAATTTTTCTTTAAGTTCTTTTCGAACTTCTTCCATAGACTTTTTACCAAAATTTTTTATTTTTAATAAATCTTCTGGCCTTTTCTTTAGTAGGTCTCTAATAGTATCAATTTTTTCTCTTTTCAAGCAGTTTTTCGCTCTTTTTGTTAAATCCAATGAATCTATAGGTGTATCTAATAATTCTTTTGGAAAACCAAAGACGTCTTCTGTATCTTCAGTTTCTTCTTGTTCTTCATTTTCAATTTCAATGGTTACCTCAGCGCTTTCTAAATCTTGAATCTTGCCTTCTCTATTCCATAATTGAGCGATAAAATCGAAATGTTCCATCAAGGTTTCAGTAGCTTCTTTTAACGCCTCACTAGGTGTAATGTTTTTCTTAGTCCAAATTTCTAATATTAGCTTGTCATAGTCTGTTCTTCTACCAACTCGTATATTTTCTGTTAAATAATTAACCTTCAGGACGGGGCTAAAAACACCATCTATAAATATATATTCTATATCGCTTTGATAACTTAATTCTTGAGCTGGCACAAATCCTTTACCGGTTTGGGCGTAAAGTTCAAAATCTACTTCCATGTCTTTATTTACGTGAGCAATTATTAAATCAGAATTGGCTACTTCAATTCCCGCCGGAGTTTTTATGTCACCAGCCTTAATAACATCCTTAGCTTTATATTTTTTCTTTAGAGTTAATAAAATAGGATGGTCAATATTTTTTAATTTATCTAAACTTTCAACTTTTAACTGCACTTTTTTTAAATTTAAAGATATTTCTAATATATCTTCTTCTATTCCTTCTACAGTGTCGTATTCGTGTAATTTTCCTGGAATTCTTAATCCCGTAATGGCTAAAGATGGAATAGATGATAAAAGAACTCTTCTTAACGCATTTCCTATTGTTACTGCGTAGCCTTTTTCCAAGGGATATAATTCATATTTTGTATAATTATAATCATTTTCTTCTCTTTTTTCCGCAATTCTAAATTTTTCTGGTTTAATTAATAATTCCATGCTTTCTCTGATCCATAAAGGACTCAGAGTACACCTCCTTTCCTGCCTTCTTATGGCGAGGTGATAATATTTCTATGAATAAATTATGACTTGATATGTGTAATATAATTATTTTGAATAAAGCTCGATAATATTAGTAAGATCGACTGGAACATCCATTTCTTCAATTTTTGGAATTCTATCGAATGTGCCTCTGAGATTTTCAAGGTCAACAGTAACCCAGGATGGGATGTTTCTATAACCTTCTTGAACTAGCTCTAAGCCATCTTTTACTTGTTGAATATTTTTACTTCGTTCTTTAATCTGAATAACATCGCCTTCTTTTACTCTATATGAAGGAATGTCTACTTTTTTCCCATTTACTAATACATGACCATGGGTAATCATTTGCCTGGAAGTTCTTCTGTTTGGAGCAAAACCCATTTGAAAAACCACTGAGTCTAATCTTCTTTCTAAAAGTTGCATTAAAAGTTCACCAGTTTCTCCACTTCTGCTCCTTTCAGCTTCCTCAAATGTGTTTCTAAACTGTCTTTCCATTAAGCCATACATTCTTTTTAAAGCCTGTTTAGACCTTAATTGCATGCCATATTGAGTTAACTTTTTTGGTTGTCTACCGTGTTGGCCAGGAGCGAAATTTCTTTTTCTTAAAGAAGACTTTTCAGTATAGCTCCTTTTTCCTTTTAAATAAAGATTTATATTTTCTCGTCTAGAAAGTTTTTCAACAGGACCTATGTATCTCGCCATTAATTTCTTCCCTCCTCAATAATTTAAAATCTCTTCTTTTTTGGTCTACACCCGTTATGAGGAATGGGTGTAACATCTTTTATTGTTTCAACGTTTAAACCAGCAGCTTGTAAAGCCCTTATCGCCGATTCTCTTCCGGAACCAGGACCTTTAACATAAACATCAACTCTTTTGACACCAAGAGAAAGAGCTTCTTTAGCTAGTCTATCTGATGCCAACTGAGCTGCATATGGAGTCCCTTTTTTTGTTCCTTTAAAACCAACACTACCGCTGCTTGACCAAATTATAGGTCTTCCTTCAGTGTCGGTCAAAGTTATTATAGTATTATTAAATGTTGAGTGAATATGCACAACAGCCTTTTCAGGAGCTGCTTTTTTCTTTTTGCTTTTTTGTTGAACTCCTTTTTTTGCCATTTATATGTAAACCTCCTTAAAAATTTATTGTATTCTTTTATTAGTCTTTTGAGGTTTGAGTGGGATATTCTTCATGCCACATTGTCAACTATTTGACTAAATTGTAACCCTATCACTTGAATAATGCCCATTATCGATACCCAGTTTTTCAAATTAAGAATAAAACTTTTTTAAAAATAAAGGCTTAATAGACCTAATAACTATTATAAGCTAACTAATATTTATAAATGAATTATAATTAGAACCTACTTTTTCTTTATTTTAGTTAGTCTTGGACCTTTTCGAGTTCTAGCATTGGCATGCGTTTTTTGACCTCTTACAGGCAACCCAGCCTTGTGCCTTCTTCCACGATAGCTTCCAATATCGATCAATCGTTTAATGTTATTATTTACTTCTTGTCTTAGTTCTCCTTCAACTTTGTAGTTGTCATTTATATAATGAGTGATTTTAGATATTTCATCGTCGCTTAGATCTTTAGCTTTTTTGTTTGGATCTATACCAACAGCATTCAATATATCAAATGCTGTTTTTCTACCTATGCCGTAAATGTAAGTTAGTCCTACAAATAATGCTTTATTATCTGGTATCTCAACACCCAAGATACGTGCCATTCATTCATCCTCCTTCTTTTAGAAAGCCAAATATTTTTGAGTTAAAAATGTAATTTAAATTATTTGTTGAATAATAGCAGTTAAATTTCATTAATAATTGTTAGTACATAATTTTTAACCTTGTCTTTGTTTGTGGTTAGGATTTTTTGAACATACAACCCAAACCCTTCCTCCTCTTTTGATTATACGACAGTTTTCACATCTTTTTTTTACTGATGCTCTAACTTTCATTTTTATTCCTCCTTGGAGAATTATTTTGTCTGTAGAATTTTTTAAAAAGTGTTTATTATGGTTTATTTAATTTTTCTCTTCTAACTATTCTACCTTTATTTAGATCATATATAGATACTTCTACCGTCACCCTATCTCCAGGTAGTAATTTAATAAAATTTTTTCTCATTTTGCCAGAGATATGGGCAATTATCTCATGACCATTATCTAATTTGACTCTAAATGTTGCATTTGGTAGAGATTCTAATATGTTGCCTTGCATCACGATAACATCTTTTTTTTTAGCCAATATATTCCCTCCTTAACAAGGGACTAAAAAAATTTTCTATATTATTAGTTGTTTATAATTTTGTCAATATTTCAGGACCATTTGAGGTTATAGCTATAGTATGTTCAAAATGAGCAGCTTTTGATCTATCTTTTGTGATAGCCGTCCAGCCATCTGGAAGAATTTGAACTTCATAGTTTCCCATTGCTACCATTGGTTCTATAGCTAATGTCATATTTTTTCGAATTTTTGGTCCTCTTCCAGGTTTTCCGTAATTTGGTATTTGTGGATCTTCATGTAATTTTCTTCCAACACCATGTCCAACATACTCTCTAATTACAGAAAAACCTTTATTTTCAATGTAATATTGTATGGTACTACCTATGTCTCCAATAGTATTTCCAATTACTGCTTTTTCTATCCCAAGATACAAAGATTCTCTTGTTGCTTCGACTAATTCTTGTTCTCTTTTACTAACATACCCAATTATATAGGTTCTGGCAGCATCCGCGATGTATCCTTCATAGGTTAATCCACAATCTACAGATACTATATCCCCGTTTTTTAGGATTTTACTTTTTAAAGGGAATCCATGGACTACTTCTTCATTCACTGAAAAATTAATAGCATATTTGTATCCTAGGTATCCTTTAAACGTAGGGGTTGCATTTTCTTTTCTAAAATACTCAAGGACATATTTTTCTACTGTTTCACCGTCAACCCCTTCTTTTATTATATCAGGAAGTAAATCATCAAGGAGACGGGCAAGCTTTATTCCAGCCCGTCTCATTTTCTCGATCTCTTCATCGGTTTTAATTATTATCATTTTTGCGAAATCTCCTTAGCATATTAAACAATTCTTTTGTAACTTCTTCAACATCTTTGGACCCGTCTATTGTAATAATTGTGTTATTTTTTCTATAAAATTCTATTACAGGATAAGTGTTTCTTTGATATATTTTATATCTTTCTCTAACTATTTCTTCTCTATCATCGTTTCGTTGAATGATATTTGTCCCACAATTATCACAGAGTTCATCATTTTTTGGTTTTAGTGTAATCAAATTGTATACTTTTCCACAATTAGGACATACTCTTCTGCTACTTATCCTTTTTACTATTTCTTCTTCTGGAACATCTATTAATACAACAGCGTCTATTTGTTTATTTAGTTCTTTCAATGTTCTATCTAAGGATTTTGCTTGTTCTATAGTTCTTGGATAACCGTCTAGAATAAAAGAATCTAAATCCTTAATTTTTTCTTTAACTAATTCGTTCATTATTTCATCAGGAACTAGTTCTCCTTTATCGATTATTGTTTTAACTTTTTTACCCAATTCGCTTCCCTTATTAACAGCCTCTCGGAGGATGTCTCCAGTAGATATATGTTCTATTTTAAATATTTCTGAAACTTTTTTTGCTTGAGTACCTTTACCAGCACCCGGAGGTCCAAAAAACAATAATTTCATACGTTATGTCATCTCCCTCCGCGTAGTCTGCCTTTTCTTAGGAATCCTTCATATTGTCTTACCATCATATGTTGTTCCATTTGTTGTACTATATCTAATGCTACTCCTACAGCTATTAATGTGCTAGTTCCTCCAATCCAGATTTGTTGCATTCCAGATGCACCACGAATTAGATAAGGGACTAGAGCAATGATAACAAGGAAAACAGCTCCAATAAAGTTAATTCTATTAGTAATAGTCGAGATGTAATTGACAGTTGGTTTACCCGGTCTTATACCCGGGATAAAGCCTCCATAATTTTTTATATTGTCAGCAACTTCAGTTGGATCCATAACAACTGAACTGTAAAAAAATGTAAAAAAGAAAATAAGTAATCCATATAGGACTAGATATAGAGCAGAACCTACTGCAAATAATTTGTCATCAACCGGTGTTGGAGTAATTCCTGCAATCATGCTAGGTAAAGTCATTATAGCTGATGCAAAAATTATAGGCATAACTCCACCGCCATTTACTTTAATTGGTAAATAGGTACTTGATCCACCATATACTTTTGTTCCAACAACCCTTTTTGCATACTGTATGTTTACTCTTCGTTCTGCTAGCTGTACAGCAACAACTGATATTACAATGAATATAGCTATAGCAATTAGTAAAACCCATTCCAAAGGTGTTAAACCTATAAGAGCCTCAACAGCATAAGTAGGATAACTTGAAACAATTCCAGCAAAAATTAGTATAGATACTCCATTTCCTATACCTTTCTCAGTGATTATTTCTCCCAGCCACAATAAGAACATGGTACCAGCGGCTATCGACACAGTTGACAAAAAAATGAAAAGACCACTTGATATGTTTGGAGATTTATAATTTTTTGCAGCGAATGCCATTAATAGACCTTGACCAAAAGCTAAAACTATTGTTGTTATTCTGGTATAGAATTCAAACTTTTTTCTGCCGCTTTCTCCTTCTTGAAGCATTTCTTTCAAACTTGGAATTACGGCAGCTAACAACTGAAAAATAATTGAAGCTGTAATATATGGTGTTACTGAAAGGACAAATATAGATAAATTACTTAATGCTCCACCTGCAAAGACATTAAAAAAACCTATAAATCCACCTATTGCTCCTGCGGAAGCTCCTCCTAAAGCAGCTTGCCATGCCTGGACATTAATACCAGGAATAGGGATATAAATACCTACTCTAAAAGCAATCAAGGCAATCAAAGTAAATAATATTCTTTGTCTTAATTCAGGTATTTTAAAAGCATCTCTAAAGGCTTTAAACATATTATTTTATCACCTCTATTTTGCCGCCAGCAGCTTCAATTTTTTCCTTGGCATTTTCAGAAAACTGATGAGCTTTGACGACAAGAGGTTTAGTTATTTCTCCTTTTCCTAGTATTTTAATTCCATCATTTATTGTCTTAATAATTTTCTTATCTATTAGTATTTCTGGTGTGACTTCTTCATTCTCAGAGAAATATTTTTCTAACGTAGAAACGTTAACAATACTATATTCTTTTTTAAAAGGTGCATTAGAAAAACCATATTTTGGGGTTCTTCTAATTATATTAGTTTGACCACCTTCAAAAACTTTACTAATTTTGCCTTTTCCTCTGGCTTTTTCACCTTTATGCCCTTTTCCTGATGTTTTTCCATGACCAGAACCAGTTCCTCTGCCTAATCTTTTTTTTGGTTTATTAGAACCTTCAGAAGGCTTTAAATCCTCTATTTTAAGTGACATTGGTTGACCTCCTTTTGTGCTAAAATAAAAATATCTTATGTTTTTAGAAATAGTTTCTATGTTTATTATTCCTCGACTTCTTCATATTCTACCAAATGTTCAACTTTTTTTATCATTCCTCGAATTTGTGGATTATCCGGTTTTATAACTTCTTTATCTTTTTTTGTAAGTCCTAAGGCATCAAGTGTAGCTAATTGTCTTTTGTTTTTTCCAGCTCGACCCCTTACTAGTTTGATTTTTAAGTTTGCCATTTTGTCAAACCTCCTTATGTGCACCGTAAAATACTTGTTTGAGAGATACGTCTCTAAGATCTGCTATTTCTTTGGGAGATTTTAGCTCTTTTAATCCATTGTAAGTAGCCTTAGCTAGATTGATTGTGTTTGTAGAACCAATTGATTTTGTTAGAATATTGTTAATCCCAGCTAATTCAACAACAGCTCTAACCGCTGATGATGCAATAACCCCTGTACCAGGTCCAGCAGGGAATAGAAGAACGACCGATGAATCCTGTTTTCCAAGAGTTTCATAAGGAATAGTTTCATTTTTTACAGGGACTTCTATCAAATTTTTATGAGCATTTTGAACGGCTTTTCTTATAGCTTGTGGAACTTCTCTGGCGTTTCCTACTCCTAGTCCCACTTTTCCGTTTCTATTTCCAACTACAGAAACAGCTCTAAAGGAGATGGTTTTTCCTCCTTTAGTGACTTTGCTAACTCGTCGTATTTCTATTATTCTTTCTTCAAACTCATTAGCCGCATCAGTGGCTTTAAATTTTTGATTTTCTGACATATGTGTATAAACACCTCCTAAAACTTTATGCCTTCGGCTCTTACAGCGTCTGCGAGAGCTTTAACTTTTCCATGGTATTTGTATCCGCTTCTATCAAAAACTATTGTTGTGATACCTTTTTCTTTAGCTCTTTGTGCAATGAGTTTTCCAACTACATTTGCAGCATTTTTATCCCATGTTTTATTGTTCAGTGATTCTTTTACTTCTTTTTCAGTAGTAGATGCAGATACTAAAGTTCTGCCAATTGTATCATCAATTATTTGGGCATATATATGTTTGTTGCTTTTAAACACTGTTAATCTAGGTTTCTCAGCAGTTCCACTTATTTTCTTTCTAACGCGTAAATGTCTTTTTTTTCTAAGGTCTTTTTTGTCTACAGGCTTAATCAATTTCGTTTGCCTCCTTCTTCCTCTTTCTCTTTATTTATACTAGAGAATTATATGAGAATTAAACTTTCTTACCTTTCTTTCTTATAACAACTTCGTCAACATATTTGATACCTTTTCCACTATATACGTTGACTTTTCTCAAGCTTCTTATTCTCGCAGCTACTTCTCCAACTTGGTATTTATCTATGCCTTTAACAATTATTTTGGTTGGTTGAGGTACTTCTATTACTATTCCTTTAGGTATTTCGAAAACGACTGGATTGGAATATCCTATATTTAATATTAAAGAGTTGCCTTGGACTTGTGCCCTGTATCCGACTCCCATAACTTCTAATTCTTTTTGATAGCCTTCAGTAACACCCTTAATCATATTTCTTATGAGAGCAGTATAAGTGCCTCTTAATGCAGTGATTTGCTTTCTGTCAGCAGCTCTTTTAATATATTCTTCTCTACCTTCAACCATCAATTCATTGTCTTTGATTGTTATCTCAAGTTCTTTGGGTAGATATAATGATAATTCACCATTTTTGCCTTTAACCTTTACTAAATTATCTTCTTGTAAAACTTGAACATTTTGTGGTATAACCGTTGGTTTATCAGCTATTCTTGATTTCGACATTTAGGCACCTCCTCACCATACATAGCAGATTACTTCTCCACCTACGTTATTTTCTCTTGCTTCCTTATCTGTCATTAACCCTTTTGAAGTAGATAAGATAGCAATTCCTAAACCACCTTTGACTTTTGGAATGCTTCGAGAGTTAACGTATACTCTTCTTCCCGCTTTTGAAACTCTTACTATTCCTTCAATAGCTGATTTTTTGTCTCTCCTACTACCTTTATATTTTAAATTAACTTTCAATATTCCTTGTTTTCCATCGTCTATAAATTTATAATCAAGTATGTATCCTTCTCTTTTTAAAATATCGAGAATAGATTTTTTTAAATTAGAGGCAGGTATTTCTACACTTTCTTTATAGACAGAGTTAGCATTTCTTATTCTGGTTAGCATATCTGCTATTGGATCACTCCACATTTATATCTTCCCTCCTTACCAACTTGCCTTTTTAACACCTGGAAGTTTTCCTTCCAGCGCCATTTCTCTAAAACAAATTCTACAAAGTCCAAATTCTCTATAAACGGCTCTTGGCCTACCACATACTTTGCATCTAGAATAAGCTCTTGTTTTATATTTGGGTGTTTTTTTAGATTTTTCAATTAGGGCTTTTCTAGCCATTTTATTTCCCTCCTATTTTATGATCTTTTCAAAGGAAAACCATAGTATTCTAAAAGTTTTCTAGCTTCTTCATTAGTCTTGGCTGTCGTAACTATGGTTACGTCCATTCCCTGAATTCTATTAATATCATCTGGACGAATTTCTGGGAATATTAGTTGTTCGGGTAACCCAAAAGTGTAATTGCCCCTTCCATCAAAAGAATCAGCCGGTAATCCTCGAAAGTCTCTAAGTTTTGGTAAAACAATATTGGTTAATTTATACAAAAAATTGTACATTTTCCAACTTCTTAAAGTAACTTTTACTCCTATGGGCATTCCTTCTCTGAGTTTAAAATTAGCAATACTCTTTTTAGCATGAGTTATCACTGCTTTTTGTCCGACAATCTGGGTTAGTTCTTGGGCATGTTTTTCTATAATTGCTTTGTTTCTAGACCCTTCTCCTACTCCCATGTTAACAACTATTTTTACAAGTTTGGGAACTTCAAGTTCATTTTTATAGTTGAAGTCCTTCATCATGGAAGGTACAACCACTTCTTTATATAAATCTTTTAAAGGGACATATTGTTCTTTTGTCATAAGCAATCCTCCTTTAGTTCCTTTCAAATTACCTTATTTCCTAGGATTTTATACTTTTTCTACTATTTCTCCACATTTTTTACAATATCTAACTTTAGTGCCGTTTTCTAGAAATTTAAAACCTATTCTTGTTTGTTTTTCACAATTAGGACATATTAACATGACTTTAGATATGTGAATAGGTTTAGGTTGTTCAATAATTCCGCCTTCTCTAATTTGTTGAGTTGGTCTTTGATGCTTTTTTACAATATTTACATTGTCTACAACAACTTTATTTTCATTTGGAAGAACTTTTAAAACTTTGCTTTTCTTTCCTTTATCTTTTCCTGAAATTACAAGGACTGTGTCGCCTTTTTTTATTTTTTTCATCTTATCACCTCACCAGACTTCCTTTGCTAGAGATGCTATTTTTGAATAACCTTTTTCTCTAACTTCTCGAGCAACTGGCCCGAATACTCTAGTACCAAGGGGTTGATTATTTTTATCTATTAATACTGCAGCATTATCGTCAAATCTTATGTATGTTCCATCTTTTCTTTTTACTTCTTTTTTTGTTCTTACAATAACCGCCTTTACTATTTGGCCTTTTTTTATATTTGTATGAGGAATAGCTTCTCTAACTGAACATACAACAACATCGCCAATAGTTCCTTTAGATTTATGAAAGCCACCTAAAACTTTTATTACTTTTAACACTTTAGCACCTGAATTGTCAGCAACATTTAATTTACTTTCCAACTGAATCATCGGAGTCACCTCCAAGTATTTCTAGCATTTCTTCTTCAACAGGCTCAGGTGTTTCAAATTCTTCTGACAAAATACTTTTTCGAACTATTCTTTTTAGCACAAATGATTTGGTCTTAGAGAGTTTTCTTGATTCTTCTATTTCAACAATGTCTCCAAGGCTGCACTCATTATTTTCATCATGTGCATGATATCTTCTTGTTTTTCTCACATATTTTTCATATTTTGGATGTTTTACAAGTTCGTCAGATTCAACTGTTATAGTTTTGTCCATTTTATTGCTAACAACTTTTCCAATGATTGTTTTCTTTGACATTTCAGTTCTACCTCCTTATTCCAAGTTCCCTTTCTTTGAGGACGGTTTTGACTCGTGCAATGTCCTTTTTGACTAACTTAATACTTGAAACATTTTTTAATTGTCCAATTTCTAATTGGAATCTCAATTGGAATAACTTCTCTTTTAAGTTATCTAATTCTCGATTGAGCTCTTCATCTGTTAATTCTCTTATTTCAGAGATTCTCATTAGAGCTCACCTCCTATTTCATATCTTGGTACTATCTTTGTTCTAATTGGTAGTTTGGAGGCAGCATACTGTAGAGCTTCTTTTGCTGTTTTCTCATCAACTCCACCTATTTCAAACATTACTTTTCCTTTTTTTACAACGGCGACCCAGCCTTCTACGTCGCCCTTTCCTTTACCTTGCCTTGTACCTATTCCTTTTGATGTAACAGGCTTGTCAGGGAATATATTAATCCATATTTTACCGCTTCTTTTTAAAGTTCTAACCATTGCAATTCTGCACGCTTCAATTTGTTGTGCTGTTATCCAAGAATTTTCCATTGCCTTTAAGCCCCAATCTCCAAAGTGTACTAATGTTCCACCTTTGGACATTCCTTTGACTGTTCCTCTTTGTTGTTTTCGATATTTTACTCTTTTTGGCATCAACATTGGCTCTAACCTCCTTTGCTAAACAGGCACTTTCTATTATTAGCTAGTATTTAGATGGGTGTGTTACCGTGATATACCCATACTTTGATACCTATTGTTCCATATTTTGTTTGGGCTTCTGTGGTTGCATAATCTATTTCTGATCTTAATGTTTGAAGGGGTAATCTTCCTTCCATATACCACTCGGTCCTTGCAATTTCTGCTCCACCGAGCCTTCCTGATACCATTATTTTAATTCCTTTTGCTCCTCTTCTCATAGCGTTAGAAATAGATCTTTTCATAGCAATTTTATGGGATACTCTTCTCAATAATTGTCCGGATATTTCTTCAGCAATTAATTGAGCATCTGTATAAGGGTTTTTAACTTCATGAACATATACTTTTACGTTCTTTTCACCTACAATTTTTCCTATTTGGTCTCGTATATTTTTTATTTCAGAACCTTTTCGTCCTATTAAAATTCCTAACCTTGCAGCATAAATATCTATACGTACTAATGAATCGCTTGGTCTTTCAATCAATATTTCAGAAATTCCAGCTTTTTCATACGAATTTTTAAGGTAATCTCTAATTATTTTATCTTCTTGTAGATAATCAGAGTAATTTCTTTCATTAAACCATACAGATTTCCATGATTTATTGTTTCCCAATCTAAAACCGTAGGGGTGTACTTTAGATCCCACTCAATTCACCTCACTTAGTTTACTTTTCTGCATTTTTATCCCTTACTGTCACATAAATGTGACTCATTCTCTTTTGTAAAACGTCTGCTCTTCCGTGTGAACGAGGCCAAAGTCTTTTCATTCTTGGACCTTCATTTATCATTATTTCAGATACGTATAGATTTTCAGCATTTAGTCCAAAATTGTTTTCGGCATTAGCAACAGCAGACATTAAGGTTTTATATATAATTCTTGCTGATTTTTTTGGGCTAAAAATAAGTATTTGTAAAGCTTCGCTTACGTCTTTATTTCTAATAGAGTTGGCTATTGATCGTGCTTTTGTAGGTGATATCCTAGCATATTTTGTAACAGCTCTTGCTTCAACTATTGGTTTTGAAGCTTCATGTTCTTTTCTTTTTTGATGATAAACAGATCTTTTAGCTCTTTTACCGTCTTCTTGAACTCTTGTAATTTCTTTATTAGAAGCCATAAACTACCCTCCTCAATTTTACCAAATTTACCTTTGCAATTTACCTTTTGCCGCCCTTTTATCAGGATGTCCTCCAAATCTTCTTGTTGGAGAAAATTCACCTAATCTATGACCAATCATTTGTTCGTTTATATATACTGGTATGTGCTTCATTCCGTTATGAACGGCTATTGTATGTCCAACCATTTCTGGTAATATCATTGAAGATCTGGACCATGTTTTAATTACTTTTTTTTCACCTTTTTGATTCATTTCTCTTATTTTTTTTAATAAACTGGGATGAACGTATGGACCCTTTTTTAAAGATCTTCCCACAGTTTGCACCTCCTAACTCTAAAATGTACTACTTACTTCTCTTTCTTACAATAAATTTATCAGATTGTTTTTTGCCTCTTCTTGTCTTGTAACCTTTTGCGGGTAATCCCCAAGGAGATGTAGGAATATGTCCTTTACTTCTTCCTTCTCCTCCACCCATTGGATGATCAACAGGGTTTTGAGCCATACCTCTAACTTTGGGTCTTATACCTAACCAACTATTTTTTCCTGCTTTACCAAAAACTTCATTAATATGGTCTTCATTTCCAACTGTTCCAATTGTAGCCATACAGGTTAATCTGACCTTTCTTAATTCTCCAGATGGCATCTTTAGTAATGCATATTTTCCTTCTTTAGCCATAAGTTGGGCAGACGTTCCCGCTGATTTTGCAATTTTTCCTCCTCGACCAGGCTCAAATTCTACATTATGTACTAACGTACCTAAAGGTATATTTTGTAGTGGCATAGCATTTCCTACTTTTATTTCAGCGTCTGGACCATTCATTACTGTATCTCCAGCCTTTAAACCTTGAGGAGCCAATATGTATCGTTTCTCTCCGTCTGCATATACTAACAAAGCAATTCTAGCGCTTCTATTAGGGTCATACTCAATAGAGGCCACCTTGGCAGGTATTCCTATTTTATCGCGTTTGAAATCAATTATTCTATACTTTCTTTTATGTCCTCCACCGCGATGTCTAACTGTGATACGACCATAACAATTCCTTCCACCATTTTTCTTTATTGGTTCTAAAAGGGACTTTTCAGGTTTAACTTTTGATAAATCTGTATTATCAACAGTTACCATAAATCGTCTAGAAGGAGTTACAGGTTTATATGTTTTTAACGCCATTATTTTTCACCTCTTTACAAGCTTGCTTTTAGTTCTTTTATAACGTATCCTTCAGCTAATTTAACTATAGCTTTTTTCCAGCTTCTAGTGTACCCTTCACTTCTTCCTAATCTTTTTGGTTTTGGTTTAACGTTCATGACATAGACCTTTTGTACTTTAACTTTGAAAATAGTTTCTATTGCATCTTTAATCTCAGGTTTAGTAGCGTTTTTAGCAACTTCAAATGTATATTTTCCTTCTTGCATTAGATTATATGATTTTTCAGTTAAGATCGGCTTTATCACAATATCATGAGGATTTTTTGCTTTCATTAGCCGATCACCTCCTCGATTTTATTAACCATTTCTCTCGTTAATACAATTTTTTCGTTGTTTATTAAATCAAAAACATTCAAGCCATCAATGTTTTTCTTGTTTTGCCCAGAATTATCTGCTATTAAGACCTTTACTTGAGGTAAATTTTTAGCAGATAATTTAACATTTTTGTATCCTTCTTCTTTGTATGGAAGCACAATTAATACTTTTTTATTTTCAATTCCAAATTTATTAAGTACTTCTTTCATATCTTTGGTTTTTGGATTATCAAATTTTAAATCGTCTAGTATGATCAGGTTGTTTTCCCTAAACCTAACGCTTAACGCCGATTTTAAAGCTAGTTTTTTCATCTTTTTGTTTAAGGATTTGTGGTATTCTTTTGGTTTAGGTCCAAATGCAACCCCTCCATGTCTAAATATAGGAGATCTAATAGAACCAGCCCTTGCTCTACCTGTGTGTTTTTGAGGCCACGGTTTTCTTCCACCGCCACGGACTTCTGCCCTGGTTTTTGTTGAAGCTGTGCCGGCTCTTTTGTTTGTGAGTTGCATATCAACATATCTGTAAAGAACATCCATATTGGGTTCAATATTGAATATGTCATCTCTTATCTCTATTTTATCAATTTCTTGAAACTCTTTATTGTAAACATTTATTTGAGCCATTATTTATTTAACCTCCTTACTGCATTTTTGGGCGTTTAACTTTAATTGCTTCTCTTATGATAACTAGTCCGCCCCTCGCTCCAGGAACTCCACCTTTAACTGCTATTAGATTATTTTGAGGATCTACATAAACTATTTCGGAATTTTGTATTGTGACTCTTGCATTGCCATATTGACCAGGCATCTTTTTTCCTTTGAAAACTTTAGCAGGATATGAATTCATTCCTGTAGAACCTAAACCTCTATGGAATTTGGAACCATGGCTTACTTCTCCACCACCAAAATTCCATCGTTTCATTACTCCTGAATATCCTTTACCTTTAGATGTGCCAACAACATCAATTTTTTCGCCTTCAGTAAAAATGGATACATCTATTTTTTGTCCAATTTCGTAATCATCGATATTGTCAACTCTAAATTCTTTTAAATATCTAAATGGTTTTACGTTGGCTTTTTTAAAATGACCATTTAATGGCTTATTAACTTTTCTCTCAGGGATAGTTTCAAAGCCAACTTGAATTGCATTATATCCATCAGTTTCTAAAGTTTTCTTTTGAACTACAAAACATGGTCCTGCTTGTACGATGGTAACCGGGATGGCCTTATCATCTTTGAATACCCGTGTCATGCCAATTTTTTTACCTAAAATACCTTTCATTTTTACACCTCCAGAGCCCGATTTATATCTATATTGAGTATAATGTATTATAAATATTTATTAGCTCACTAAATAATTACGCTTTAATATCAACTGATACTCCCGCCGGAATATTTACTTTAAGTAATTTGGTAACAGTATCAGATGAAGCGTTGTATATGTAAATAACCCTTTTATGAATAATTTTTTCAAATTGTTCCATTGAATATGAATATTTATGAGGCGATCTGATAACTGAATACAAGGTTCTTTTGTTTGGTAAAGGGATAGGGCCTGAAACTCTTGCTTCAGTATCTTTTACTGCTTCAATTATCTTTTTAGCAGACTCATCAAGAAGCTTATGATCATAGCCCTTAAGCTTAATTTTTATGTATTTATCAGCCATAAAAGATTGAGGACCTCCTTTTTCTTTCATTATTAAGAGGGAGCCAAAGCTCCCCAATTTTAAAATTATTCAATTATTTCTGTTACAACTCCAGCACCTATGGTTCTTCCGCCTTCACGTATAGCAAATCTCATACCTTGTTCAAGTGCAACAGGATATATTAATTCAATAGTCATATTGATATTGTCACCAGGCATTACCATTTCTGCACCACCAGCAAATTCAACGAGAGTTCCCGTAACATCAGCGGTTCTAATATAAAATTGTGGTCTGTATCCTTTGGTAAATGGAGTGTGTCGTCCACCTTCTTCTTTCTTTAGTACGTAGACTTCAGCCTTGAATTTTTTGTGTGGGGTAATAGAACCTGGTGCTGCTAAGACTTGACCTCTTTTAACTTCTTCTTTGTCAATTCCTCTTAACAAACAACCTACGTTGTCTCCAGCGACACCTTCATCGAGTATTTTTCTGAACATTTCTACTCCAGTTACAACAGTCTTCCTTTTTTCATAACTTAATCCTATTATTTCAACTTCATCTCCAGTATGAACTTTTCCTCTTTCAATTCTACCTGTAACAACTGTTCCTCTACCTGTAATGCTAAATACGTCTTCAATAGGCATTAAGAAAGGTTTTTCTACATCCCTTACAGGTTCTGGGAAATAGTTATCTACTGCGTCCATAAGTTCATATATTTTTTGTGTCCAAGGACCATCAGGGCTATCTTCTTCAAGAGCTTTTAAAGCTGAACCCTTAATAACAGGTACTTCATCTCCAGGGAATTCGTAGGTATTTAATAAGTCTCTAACTTCCATTTCAACTAGTTCTATTAATTCTTCGTCATCAACCATATCTACTTTGTTTATGAATACAACAAGTGCAGGAACGTTAACCTGTCTTGCAAGTAAAACGTGTTCTCTGGTTTGTGGCATAACTCCATCTGTTGCAGCAACAACAAGAATTGCTCCGTCCATCTGTGCAGCACCGGTAATCATATTTTTTATGTAGTCGGCGTGTCCAGGACAGTCTATGTGTGCATAATGTCTCTTTGCGGTTTCATATTCAACGTGTGAAACACTTATAGTAATACCTCTAGCTCTTTCTTCTGGCGCTTTATCTATTTCTTCAAATGGAGCAAAACTTGCCCATCCTTTATAGGACAAAGCTTTTGTTATAGCAGCTGTTAGAGTTGTTTTTCCATGGTCAATATGACCTATAGTTCCTATGTTCATATGGGGTTTTTGCCTTACAAATTTTTCTTTAGCCATTTTTAAATCTCCTCCTTAAATTTATTATATGTCTCTCAAAAATTATTTATTCTCTACTTAATATTTTCTGGGTAACTTGTTCAGGAACTTCTTCGTAATGTGAGAATCTTATGCTACAAGTTGATCTTCCTTGTGAGAGTGATCTCATGGCTGTTGCATAACCAAATAATTCAGCTAATGGTACATATGCATGGATTATTCTTGTGTTTGTACTGGCTATATTTTCAAAGCTGTCTATTCTTCCTCTTCTTGAATTTAGATCAGCTATTATGTCTCCTAGATATTCTTCAGGTGTTGTTATGTCAACTTTCATAATAGGTTCAAGTAAAATAGGTTTTGCCTTTTTAGCAGCTTCCTTAAATGCCATTGAGGCAGCAATCTTAAAAGCCAGATCTGAAGAATCAACTTCATGATAAGAACCGTCGAAAACTTCTACTCGAATGTGTACCATCGGATAACCCGCTAATATTCCGTTTAGCATGGCTTCTTTAACTCCAGCTTCTATAGCTGGGATATATTCCTTTGGAATTACTCCTCCAACA
>Ga0134104_1000330_pt1 | contig 57370 bp, 45 predicted proteins | sample 15_3_2metaG_FD_94455 | JGI IMG/M metagenome (GOLD analysis project Ga0134104, IMG submission 94455) | Switchgrass degrading microbial communities from high solid loading bioreactors in New Hampshire, USA - 15_59_3.3_214_A2 metaG | ecosystem: Engineered > Bioreactor > Semi-continuous > Anaerobic...
CACCCAAAGTTATAATAACTTTTTGAAAAACTTAATTCCACTATAACTTTTTATATGTTTTTGCAAAACTAAATTCCGCTCTTTGCCTTCAAGGGGTGGAATTTACTTTTTCAAATGAGGTGTGCCAGTATTTCGGCAGCATTGAAAATAACACTATTTACAAGTTTATATTTAGTATGATATAATGTTTTTCGTGTGAATTACGGACGGTCCGCTGCAGAATTGTTAAAGTCAAAGGTGTATATGCATGAACGTCTTGGAAGGAAGGAGGAATGGCCAGTGGACATTATTAAAGCAATAGAACAGGAGCAGCTCAGAACTGACCTCCCAAAGCTTGAAATTGGTGATTATGTAAGAGTTCACCTCAAGGTTAAGGAAGGCAGCAGGGAAAGGTTGCAGGCATTCGAAGGTACAGTTATAGCTCTTAAAGGAGAAGGCCTGAAAGAGACTTTTACTGTCAGGAGAATATCCTATGGAGTTGGGGTAGAAAGAATACTTCCCGTTCATTCTCCAAAGATTGATCATATTGAAGTAATCAGAAAAGGTAAAATCAGAAGAGCAAAACTTTATTATCTGCGTGACAGGCTTGGTAAAGCTGCTAAGGTAAAAGAGAAGCTTACAAGCAAAAAGTAATTGAATAATAATTAAGAATTTTGTAAAAGGGACTGATCGTCCCTTTTATATTACAACTTTTTAAGGTATGGATGATATGAGTTCTGAAAATAAATCTACTTTATTCAAGGAAATATTACACTGGTTGGAAGCTATACTCATCGCTTTTTTAATAGCTCTGCTTTTGAGAGGTTTTGTGTTTGATAAAGTATATGTTGACGGTTCTTCAATGGAACCGACCCTTTCATCCGGAGACAGGCTTATTGTATACAAGTTGGGCTATTATTTTAATAAACCTGAAAGAGGCGATATCATAGTGTTACAGGCTAATGAAGACTCGGAAAATGTAAACCCGGTTTTCAGAAAACTGCCTTTTTTAAAGAAGTTTTTGTATGGATTTGAGGAAACAGATTACATTAAAAGAGTAATTGGCCTTCCAGGTGAAGAAATTGATATAAGGGATGGATATGTATATATCGACGGTGTCAGACTTGATGAGCCTTATATAGCTCCAGGTATTACGAATAATGGGAGTATTGAAACTCCAATTGTAATTGAAGAGAATAAATATTTCGTATTGGGAGATAATAGGCAAAATAGCAGAGACAGCAGGGAAATAGGACTTATTGATATAGATAAAATAAGAGGTAAGGCAGTATTCAGAGTGTGGCCGATAAAAAAACTAGGAAAAGTTAATTAAGGATACGGAGGTAATAATGAATTTACAATGGTACCCTGGGCATATGGCAAAAACCCGCAGAATTCTTACTGAAAATCTAAAGTTGGTAGACGTAGTGCTGGAACTTTTAGACGCCAGAATTCCAAAAAGCAGCAAAAATCCAATTATAGATGAAATTGTCGGTGACAAGCCAAGAATTATTGTATTAAACAAGTCTGATCTGGCAGATGAAAGAGTATCACGGCAATGGAATGAGTGGTATGCATCAAACGGGTACACGTGTATATTTGTAAACTCAATAAAAGGTACCGGAATTAACAGTCTTAAATCAAAGCTCATGGATATAATGAAGGATAAAATAGAAAGGGAAAGACAAAAAGGAAGAAAATTTCGCTCAATAAGAACCATGGTGGTTGGCATACCGAATGTGGGAAAATCTTCTTTTATTAATAAAATTGCCGGAAGGGCTAGTGCTGTAACCGGTGACAGGCCTGGAGTAACCCGCGGCAAACAGTGGATAAGATTAAACAGCCAAATTGACCTGCTTGACACTCCAGGTGTATTGTGGCCTAAATTTGAGGACCAGGAAACCGGGTTGAATCTAGCTTTTACAGGAGCAATAAAAGATGAGGTTTTTGATATAGTTGAGGTCGCTTCACTTTTGATGGAGAGGCTGAGCAAAAAATATCCGAATGAATTAAAGAGCCGTTTCAAACTTGATTCTCTTGAGGCTGATAATAACCTGGCACTCCTTGAAGCAGCCGGGAGGAAAAGAGGTTGTGTAATATCCGGCGGAGAGATAGACTTTAACAGGATAGCAGCAATTGTTCTGGATGAATTCAGAGGTGGAAAGATAGGTAAAATTTCCCTTGAGTCACCGGCAGATATTGATATCGTACGGAGTGAAAGCAATGACTGAAAAAATCAGAATTAAAGATATAGAGTATATTGTAAAAAGCATGGAGGTTGACGAGGCGTTAAGATATCTCGAAGAAACCAGCCGGCAAAGTGATTTATGTCTCGACAGGCTTATTTTAAAATACAGGAAGTTGAAAGCTGCAAGGGATGAAGAAATTGAACGGTTTTCAAAAATGTGCAGTTATGAAAATACATTGTATAACAATGGAACTGAGCTTATAGCAGGGGTTGACGAAGCCGGACGCGGGCCTCTTGCAGGACCTGTTGTTGCTGCGGCTGTTATTCTCCCTAAAGGTATATTTATTGAAAAACTGAATGATTCAAAAAAGCTTTCTCAAAAACAAAGGGACGTTCTGTTTGATATAATCAGGGAAAAAGCAGTTTCTTACGGAATAGGTATAGTTGATGAAAAGTGTATAGACGAAATAAACATTTTAAACGCGACAAAAAAGGCTATGGATATTGCCATAAGCAAATTGACTCCTCAGCCTCAGACTGTTCTTCTGGATGCAATTGAATTGAGTAATCTGAAAATTCCCCAGATATCCATTATCAAAGGTGATCAGAAAAGCATTTCAATAGCTGCAGCTTCAATTCTGGCAAAGGTCACAAGGGACAGAATCCTTGTTGAAATGGATTCAATATATCCACAATATGGTTTTTCGAAACATAAAGGTTATGGCACAGGTGAACACATTGCAGCTATAAAGAAATACGGAATTTGTCCGATACATAGAGTGAGTTATACAAAAAACTTTACCGCATGACAGGTATGAGGAGCCTATGAGAATAGATGGAATTGTTTTTGAGCAGACAGTAATCAGCGATAATATCAGCGAAAATGTATCAGATCTGTTTAGCCGTCTTAATGCAGGTGATGTAATAAGGTGCAAAATTATGGATATCACATCAGGGAATCTTCTATTGAAAATGCTTGACGGCTCGACCTTCACTGCTTCGCCAAGGGTGGACGTAGATGTCCGCCGCGGGGATCTGCTTACACTTCAAATTAAAAGCAAAGATGCAGGGCAAATTATTCTTGAGATTTTGAAATCTGACGGTAATGCTGCAAAAGATAGCAACAATCAATTGATTGATGTTCTTTCTTCTTTTGACATTAAAGCCGACAAAACTAATTTGGAAATAGCAAGAGAATTAAACGCATTTAATGTTCCTCTTGAAAAGAGCGCAATGGAATTAATTGCCCAATCTATGAAAACTATTGAAAACCTGACATCAGAAAAAGCTGCATATCTTTATGCTAATAAACTGCCTATAAACGAAGAAAATGTAAATCTTCTTTCGCAGCTTGCAGAAGGTAAATTCAGAATCAGCAGTTCTATTGAAAACTTAGCTGACTTAATTGAAGGAGCAAAAAATACTTCATTCTACAAAGCATTGGAAAGTGATTTTAGTCTGCACGAACTTTTCAACAGTATAAATATAAAGAATTTCAGTGACATTAACAGTTTTTTAAAGGCTTATAGTTCAAACATTGCTCAAAGCACAAACAATAATAATGCAAATAATGTACATGAAGCAGGAAGCATGTTGGAAAAGTTGATCGCAGGAAACATCATTTTTAAAGATGATATGACAGCAAACCTGAATCTGGTTGACAGTTATTCTCCTGATGAGTTTAAAACACTATTTGAATCATATTTACACAACAACTTTGAAAATTTTAAAAATCTATCCGCTACAGAGAAAGAAGTGTTTTTAGATTCAATTTATACTATTATAAAAAAATCATTGCCGGTTAAAACAAAAAATTTACAGGACTCTGTATATCAAAATAAATCTGATTACCAGAAGGATTCCGGTAATTTTCACGATGACAAGCTAACGGACCCTGTTCAAAGAAGTTTTGAACAGATACACGTTAACCTTGATTCTAAAGATCTTTCAAAGGAAATGGATATTAAGGATGTATATCGTGAAATTCTTTCAAAGATTGATATTATTAAATCCAGAATTGAAGAATATCAGGATGTTCCTGGCAAGGAAATAATAGCTAAAGTTTTAAACAACATCGAGGGTAATATAAAATTCATGAATGAGCTATACTCACATACCATCTATATGCAGTTCCCTATCAACATGTGGAACAAAAGTGCAACAGGTGAGTTGTATATCCTAAGAAAGAACACCAGAAGAAAAAAGATAAATGCGGATGAATTAACTGTTTTTATTTCACTGGATACAAACAACCTAGGTTGTGTTGACACACTTCTCGGGCTGAAAGGAAAGAATATAAGCATTAATATAAGCACTGAAAACGCGAAAATTGCTGATTTTATTAAAGATAATTATAAAATGCTGTACGACAGTCTGTTAAGCAAAGGTTACAAGTTGGTCGATATGAAATGCAGGGTAAGAGAAAAAGAAAGAAATCTTTTGCAGTTACATAAGGAAATGATTGAAGAAAGTAAAAAAAACAAAACGGGCAGACTTGACTTAAGAGTTTAGGTGATAGTATTGAGCAAGAAGAACAAAAAACAAGTAAAACAAGCTGTAGCCCTTAAATATTCCCCATATGAAGACAATGCTCCAAAAATTGTTGCTGTGGGAAAGGGCGAGGTTGCCGAGAGAATATTAGAGAAAGCTGAGGAAAGCAATGTACCTATTTACAAAGATTCTAAGCTTGCAAATACTTTAAGCGCTCTTAATATCGGGGATGAAATACCTCCGGAGCTTTACGAAGTGGTTGCTGAGATACTCGTATTTATTGATAGACTCGATAAAAAATACTCAAAAGAGGTCACGGCCGATGAAATTGAATAATAGAGCTTTAGGAACCTCAGGTGAGAAAAGGGCAGTAGAATACCTGAAAAGTAATGGTTATGAGATAATAACTGTAAATTATAGATATGGCAGGTTGGGAGAAGTTGATATAATTGCCCGTGACAGCGAGTATTTGTGTTTCGTTGAAGTTAAGACAAGAAGCAGTATAGCATATGGAACCCCCGCTGAAGCTGTTACTAAGAGAAAACAGGGCAGAATAAAAAAGCTCGCGCAGATATATATAAGTCAAAACAACCTTTTTAATGCCAGTATACGATTTGATATCATAGAGATTTTTATTTCAAAAGACATAAATGGGCCAGCATCATACATAAATTTAATTAAAAATGCATTTTAGGGGAACAAGATATATGATTTTTGTTGATGCTCACTGCGACACTATTACAAAAATAATGAACGAAGAAACAGGACTTTTAAGTAATCAATGTCATCTGGACCTGCAAAGGCTTAAGAAAGCTGCCAATCTACATTGGGTTCAATTTTTTGCTGCATTTATAAATCCTCAATACAATCAGGCTTATGCTCTTAAAAGAGCTCTGCAGATTATTGACAAGATTTATGAAGAAGCATATTTAAATAAGCACGTAATGATGATATGTCGTAATTACAACGATATAAAGCATGCCGCTAGAAATAATCTTATTGCTGCAATAATCTCTATTGAAGGTGGAGAAGCTCTTCAGGGCGACATATCTGTGTTAAGATGTCTTTACAGGCTAGGTGTCAGAAGCATTTGCCTAACTTGGAATAACAGAAATGAAATAGCTGATGGAGTAGCTGACGATATTACATGTGGAGGTCTTACCAGGTTTGGGAGAAAAGTTGTAAAAGAAATGAATTCTCTCGGCATGCTGATAGATGTTTCTCATATTGCAGAAAAAGGATTCTGGGATGTAATTGAGACAACTCAATCACCCATAATTGCATCACATTCCAATGCAAGAAAAATATGTAACCACCAGCGTAATCTTACTGACGAACAGATTTTAGCAATAAAGAAAAATGGAGGTGTCATTGGGATAAATCTATACCCCTACTTCTTAAACAATTCTGAAAAAGCCTCTCTGGCAGATGTAATTAAACATATTGAGCACATCTCTTCTCTTGCAGGCTGTGACCATGTCGGAATAGGTGCAGATTTTGACGGAATTGATATAACTCCTTCTGATATTACCGGAGTGCAGGACATCCCATTAATAATAAATGAACTCCTGAAACTGAATTATTCCCAGGAATCTGTAAAAAAGATTGCTGGAGGCAATTTTATCAGGGTAATAAAACAAGTATTATAAGAACATTATTTCAAGTATCTGATTAAGTATTTGATTAAATATTTGATTTTAAATATCTTTTTGCATTTTTTAGTGTGTGATTTTAAACATATGTTTAGGCATATATCTTGGCATTTATTTTAGGCATATGTTTTATGTTTATGTTCTTATCTGTACGTTTTAATTATATAACTTTATGTACAAAATTTACCAATTTATTCATTTTGAATTATGATAAATCAATTCCTGCAATATTTTATTTCAAATATCAAAAATCACGGTGAATTTGAAATTAATCATAAAACATCTTGCATATTCCAAATCGATATATTAAAATAATTAATTATATTAGATGCATGGGGGACAGTTCTCTGGACGAAGCGCTACTTCGTAGCCGGAAATCAGTTCCCGATGATCCGAGGCTTGAAAGAATATATTTGGGGGTTAAAGAAATGCAAGAATTTTCAAAAATGAGTGCCAGTGAACTTAAAGCACTCGAAAGTGATCTATTGAAAAGATATGAGGATTTTAAGAGTAAAAATCTGAAACTGGACATGTCACGGGGAAAACCATGTAAAGAACAGCTGGAACTTTCAATGGATATGTTTAATGTACTGAAATCCAGTGAAGATTATTTAACTTCGGATAAAGTAGATACACGCAATTATGGTGGCGTTGATGGAATTACAGAGGCAAAAGAACTCTTTGCAAATTTACTTGGAGTAAGTACAAAAGAGATTATAATCGGGGGAAACTCCAGCCTTAATATGATGTACGATACAATTCTCCGAGCACTGGTACTGGGTGTTCCTGATAGCGAAAAACCCTGGGGTGCCCTTCCAAAGGTGAAATTTTTGTGTCCAAGCCCTGGATACGACAGGCATTTTGCAATATGTGAGGATCTTGGTATTGAAATGATTACCATACCAATGAAGTCTGACGGACCTGATATGGATTTGGTTGAGGAACTTGTAAGCAATGATGAATCAATTAAAGGCATGTGGAATGTTCCCAAATATAGTAACCCAGACGGTATTACATATTCCGACAGCGTGGTTGACCGTCTTGCAAAAATGAAAACAAAAGCACCGGATTTCCGAATTTTCTGGGATAATGCCTATGCTGTACATCACCTTTACGATGAACACGATAGTTTAAAAGATATATTAGCTGCATGTAAAGATGCAGGCAACCCAAACAGAGTATTTATTTTCGCTTCAACTTCAAAGATCAGCTTCCCGGGTGCCGGTGTAGCTATGTGTGCTGCAAGTGAAGAAAATATTAATTTTATAAAGAAACATATGTCCTTCCAGACTATAGGTCCCGACAAGATTAATCAGCTCAGGCATGTTAGGTTTTTCAAAAGCGTAGACGGAATAGAACAGCATATGAAAAAACATGCAGAAATATTAAGACCGAAATTCGAAACTGTACTCGGAATACTTGATAGTGAGCTTTCCGGTAAGGGCATAGCCTGGTGGAACAAGCCCAGGGGAGGGTATTTTATAAGCCTTAACACAATGGAAGGATGTGCAAAAGCTGTAGTTTCAATGGCTGCTGAAGCCGGAGTTAAATTAACTAATGCAGGTGCAACATTCCCATACGGAAAAGACCCGCTGGACAGAAATATAAGAATTGCCCCGAGTTTTCCTCCTTTGGATGAGCTCAAGCAGGCAATAGAACTGGTTTGCATCTGTGTTCAGCTTGTTAGTATAAGAGCGTTAATAAAATAACAAGTCCTCTTGATTTGCATCTGCAACATGTTATAATAAATACTGGTGAGCAACTTAACTATGTGTATAAGGAATTCCAGTATATATTATTGGATTTTCTTTATCAATCTCATATTCATAAATACGTTAGCGGGGTTAATAATGCCCCGCAGTTTTTTATAAACGGAGGTAGATAAAATTGAGAAGCACATATGAAAGTCCATTTAACTCCAGATATGCAAGTAAAGAAATGCAGGAGATTTTTTCTGCAGATAAAAAATTCCGCACCTGGCGCAGATTATGGATAGCCCTTGCAGAAGCTGAAAAAGAACTAGGTCTTGACATAACCGAGGAGCAAATCGAAGAACTAAAGAAGTTCAAAGATGATATAAATTATGAAGTGGCCGAAAAAATGGAAAGGGATGTACGCCATGATGTAATGGCCCATGTACATGCTTACGGAGAGCAGTGCCCCAAGGCAAAACCCATAATACATCTGGGTGCAACTTCGTGTTATGTGGGCGATAATACAGATATTATAATTATGACTGAAGCCCTCAGGCTAATAAAGAAAAAACTTTTGATTGTTATTTCTAAGTTGTCTGAATTTGCTCTTAAATACAAAGACGTCCCAACATTAGGTTTTACTCATCTACAGCCTGCCCAGCCTGTTACTATAGGAAAGAGGGCTTGCATGTGGATTCAGGATTTATTAATTGACCTCGATGATCTTGAACATTTGTTATCAACAATTAAGCTGCTTGGTTCAAAAGGAACTACAGGAACACAGGCAAGCTTTATGGAGCTTTTTGAAGGAGATAGTGAAAAAGTAAAGAAATTAGACTTGCTTATAGCTGAAAAATTGGGATTTAAAAGTGTTTATCCCATTTCAGGTCAAACTTATACCAGAAAACTGGATAGCAGAGTATATAACGTATTAAGCGGTATAGCACAGAGTGCATACAAGTTCAGTAACGACATTCGCATTCTCCAAAACATGAAAGAAATTGAGGAACCTTTCGAAGAAAAGCAAATAGGATCTTCTGCAATGGCATATAAAAGAAATCCCATGAGAAGCGAGAGAATTTCTTCTCTTGCAAGATATGTAATTGTAAATGCTCTTAATCCTGCAATTACTGCTTCAACACAATGGCTTGAAAGGACCCTCGATGATTCAGCTAACAAGAGAATAAGCATTCCTGAAGGATTTCTTGCAGTTGATTCCATACTAAACATTTATATTAACGTGGCAGGTGGACTGGTTGTATATCCAAAAGTAATCGAAAAGCATCTGATGGACGAACTACCTTTTATTGCAACAGAAAACATTTTGATGGAAGCAGTAAAGAGGGGAGGGGACCGTCAGGAACTTCATGAGAGGATAAGAATACACTCTATGGAAGCAGGTAAGCAGGTTAAAGTTGAAGGAAAGAAAAATGACCTTTTAGAAAGAATAGCTGGAGATGAAATGTTCGGTTTGACACTGGATGAAATAAAGAAACTTCTCAATCCTAAAAATTTCGTAGGAAGAGCTCCTGAACAAGTTGAGGAGTTTATAAATGATTTTGTAAAGCCTGTTATTGAGAATAATGAGGTAAGTGATATAAAAGTTGAGTTAAGAGTGTAAAAAAATAGCCTCAAATTCTGTTGATTTTTGCAAGAATTTAATATAGAATTATTAATGCAATATTTGTAAAGTATATAGTATGTATACACGTCATTACAAGTTATTGCATTATTTTTTTATTTTAGATTTATGTTCTGAGCCATTTTTTATCGTGAATTAAAAATAAAAAATTTATATAAATAATTACATTAGACTATTACATTAATTGTTACATTATTTATTTCTGCAACTAGTTTTACTAATGTTTCAAGCCTATTATCTTATTTGCTTTTGCTATGTTCCATTACTTTCTTTAAAGCGGGGGGTTTGTTTAGCTTTGATAAACAAGTATAGCAGTGTACCTATCTACTCTCAACTGAAAAATATTATAATCGAAAAAATTGAAAAAGGTGAATATGAAAGGGATTCAAAAATTCCTTCCGAGCAAGAATTTTGCGAGATGTATAACATTAGCAGGCCTACAGTGCGTCAAGCTATCAGTGAGCTCACAAACAATGGCTATCTGTATAAGAAAAAGGGCAAAGGAACATTTGTTGCAGCCCAGAAGCTTAAACTAGATATCAGAAGTTATACTGGATTTACGGGATCAATACTTGATAGTGACAATCCGGGAGAACAAAATATTATAAAAATAAATAAGATTAAATTATCGGATTTTGAAAGATTAAAAGAAGTATTCAATTTGCCTTCAACTACAAGCCAAAGCTATATATTTGCAGAAATAATATACGTATATTCACAGAATGATGATGTACTCTCGCTAAATACATCATATATACCTTTAAGTCTTTTCCCGAATATAGTAGAAGATGTTTACGACAGGAAGCCTGCTCATGAGATATTCAAAGGGAAATACCCTTTACTTCCTGTTAAATCTAAAAGCTCTCTTGAAATAACATACACCGATCAAAGCGATGCTCAATTTCTACAGGTCCAGCAGGGCCAGGTGCTTGTAAAGATAGAAAACACATTATATTCAAACAGTGGCCAGATAGTTGAATATGTTATATCCAAGTACAGAGCTGACAGATGCAGATTTACTTTTGAAAACCTCAAATAATTGATAGGAATAAACTTATACATAAATTATACATAAATAAGTATATAAAAAAAATAAGTATATAAAAAAAGGTGTATATAAATGTATATAAAATAGGTGTAATAAATATATAAAATAAAGTGAGTTCCTATAAGGAACTCACTTTATTTTGACTCCCAATATTTCCTGACCACGTGTTCCAACGACAATCATATTTTCATAAACAGCCGGTGAGCCTTCAACATTTGCCCTGACCGGTATCTTGTGAAGTTCCTTGCCGGTAGCTCCCTCAAACAGCCTCATAAATCCACCGGAATCACATACAACAAGGTAGGATTTTCCGTCCTTTGTATAAACATCTACAGGAGAGCTCCAGCAGTAATAATCCAGGTCAACTGTCCAGACTTCCTCACCTGTGTTTTTATCCAGAGCATATAATACGCCTGTATTTTTGCCTTTTCCCGTTTTGGCAATGTTAAAAATAACAAGGTTTTCTATATCGTGCTTTCCAATAACAGGAGACGCGAGTGCACCGCCATTTGTGCTTGAATAAGTGCATACTACAGACTTTTCCCAAATTATTTTTCCCGTAAGGGCGTCAATCTTGCGCATGTATGAAGATCCTCCTGTGCCTTGAAAATCTACTTCATTTGCAGTATAGACATAGACCTGTGAATCACTCAAGATTTCCAAAGCAGGGGAACTATCAGTATCATCATTGACATTCCTTGCCCAAACAGGACTCATGGTATTCAAATCGATACACTGGAAAAGTCCACTGTTATCGATGAAATACAAATAATTATTTATGGCAACAGGTGAGTTTTCTATACCAAGTCTTTTGCTTATGGAAGACTTATAACGGTATTTTACAATCTCCGGATTTATAGATATACTTCCGTTAATCCTGTCATAATTTGTGTTGAGCTTTGCAGTATATACTATTCCATTTTCGCCGCATTCAACTAAAGTATCCGTTGTAGGATCTATAAGAGCTCCTGAATCAAAAGCCCCCCAGCGTCTGTAAGCATGTTTATCCATACCATCTATAAAAAAGATCTGTTCCTGGTCAATCAGACTGAATATCCTGAAACCTATTTTACCTGTAACACCGCCTTTTTTCTCAATACCTTGTCCTGCATATAGCAGGGGATAACCTCTTGGGTCAACAGTCACACTTCCCTTAAATGGGTATCCAACATTTATGGGATCGCGTGTGTAACTTCCATCATCAATATCCAGAAAATATATTTTCCCATCAAGTGTTGCGTAAATTACTTCCTTAAGATCTTCTTTTACCTTCTTTTCAGGAAGTATATTCATAATAGCTTTTGTTTCTTCATCCCATTTTACTATAGATGGCTGGCCATTCCAGCCAACACCTGTCCACTCATCAATGCGTCCGATAGACAATGACCAGATTTGTTCTAATTTTTCTTCCTTAACATCAGCAAAACCATAGCTGGCAGTATTCCTGAAATTGTTTCCACGAAAGGTTGTAATACCAGGAAGTGCATTATATTCCGAAAAATATGGGAATTTTATATCATAGTTCCTTTTGTATTCATTTACATTTTCTCCATCCTTTATAATCTCCCATGTCAGTTTAAATTCTGACGGAAGACACACACTATCGGGGGAAGGAGTTTGAATACTTGTAAATTTTGCTTTTTCCTCAGTCTTCTGGTTATCATCATTTAGTACATCTGTGCCGGAATTGTCCGGATTTTTATTTTCAATATCACTATTATTATTTTTACCGGTAAATTCATCTTCTGATGCTTCAGAGAGCTCAGCATGTCTATTTATGTCTGAGCCTGACTGGTTACCGGGATCTAATATAAAAACCTTAACGCCATATAGAAGAATTAAAACGGTTATAATTGATGTAAGAAATACAAGCTGCCTAATTTTTCTTTTTTTTCTATATTTATTAGTCCTGTTCATAATCGCTCCTCTATACACAAATTTTTAGTATTATGTTTAATGTTTTTATTATAAAATAATTTAATATTTTATAAAATAATTTAATATTTATTGTAGTAATTTCCTGATATTCCCTGATATTTCCTGATATCAGTTGATTCAGATACTCAGTTAATTTAACTTAGAATTATATAATATCAGATTATAAGCTGTTCTTAAATATTAAAAAGAAAAATTTTAAGTTTTCATAAATAAATTCAATATTAGTAAACACAACATGAATAAGTACAATTTGTCAGAATATTAACAAAATATTACGATATAGTTGCTTTAAAAATAAAAGTTATAAAACATAGCTTAGTGTAGCTCAGTTTAAATTAGTTTAATTTAGCTTTACTGAGCATAAAAACAACGTGGCTTAGAATAGCATAGCTTATAGCAAAAACATTATATAATTTTGATTAATTACAATGTATAACTTAGATTAATTATAGTATAGTATAAGTATAGTTTAGCATAAATTTTAGCATTAGCATAGCTTATTTAGCAAAGCATAATTTGCTAACGTCAAGATGTAAAATGAATATCTGATGTATAGGAATAAATATCTAATCTATAAAAACGGTTTTTCTGAATTATTGATGGCTGATTATATAGCTAAACTAGTAATCGGTAAAATAATCTGTAAATAATAAAATTGATAGATATGTTTAAAACTATATATAAAAATATAGAAAAGTAAAAATACCTCCTCCTGATTATACAAAATTTTTATTTTGTATAATCATATTTATTTTAAAAACCCTCCTTATTATATCAATATTAGGCACCGGCAATTAAACAACGGCCACACTTTTTAAAAACATACATTCAGTCATATCTTTTTTTATAATTATAGTTTTGCCGTTACTATTAAAACTAACCTTATTTGATATGATATTAGTTAATATGATAACGGAAGATTTTTTACTTACAGTATAAATAATTTATTTTAAATATATTTAATGCATTCTCCAGCCAGCATGGTTTTGGTTTTCTCTGAGTTGTTTAGCTATAGCCACAAACTCTTATTCCTGTGATTTTCCAATGAATAAATAATCGAATAAATAATATGTTGATTCTACTGACTTAAAATCCTTTCTCAATAAATGCTTAATATATACTTAAAACAGTTTTCCCACTTCCGTCAATCTTTATTTTAAACCATTTGTCACTGGAACAACTGTAGTAATATACCCAATCATTAGCAATATTGATGCAAACTGTGCCGCTTAAATCCGAATTCAAGAAAACAAGCTTTTCATTATCTATTTTAATGCGCTGGTCTCCGTTAATACTTAATTTATATAATTCTCCATCCATCGTATCACAGTAATAAATCCATCCGTTATATACGTTAAATGTCTCGTAAGCACCATAATCGCATAGTTTTCTATTATTGCTCCCATCTGTTTTAACCGTGTAGAATTTCCATCCGTCTGCTGTATTATTATAGTAAATTGTATCGCCATATACATTAAAGGAGTATATATGATCGTCAGAAAGCTTTGTTCTTGAACTTCCGTCGGTTTTTATTTTATATAGCTTGCCGTTGTCACTCAAATTAATATAATATATCCATTCATCTATGACATAAAAATCACTTGTTTCTGTTTCCAGACCGAACATCATAGTTTCATATGTCTGCATAAAAATGTCATCACAAATTTTGGTTTTAGATGAACCATCGGTCTTAATTTTATACAGTTTACCATCATCGATTTGATTAATATAATAAATCCATTCTCCTACAACAAGCAGCTTATTTGAATAATCCTCCACGACCAAACTCTTATCCGATCCATCACTTTTTACCCTGCAAATCTTGCTATAACCAAATTCATTTTTCAAAAAGTAAATCCAATCTCCCAATACATTAATATTGCTGCATGATCCGTCACTTAGCATGACAGAATCACTATCGTCTTTGCCGGTTCTTGATAAACCACGCCAATATGGATCGCCATAAACAGCAGAAAAGTTGATATGATATATCCATTCGTCACTTTCTGCCACCAACGAACCATTCATAAAATTACCACAAGAATTTCCGTAGGCAGAAACAATAATGTACTCATATTCTATTGTGTCTCCTATTATTCCATACTTATTTATGGAAGCAGCTTTCAATATGGTTTTTCCTTCTTTCAACTTAATTGGTTCAGTATACTGTTCAGAATCCTTACTTACCTCGGAACCGTCCAGAGTATAATATATTGCGCTATCCTCATCCCGCCCAATCAACTCGACAGTTTTCATTCCAATATATTTTCCGCTTTTTAGATTGGCTTTAGGCTCACTTGGTACAATTTCCTCCAATTTCTTATGGAGGTTACCGCTATCTGTTTCTTCTATGCCGTCTTTTAAAATCCTAACTGCCTCTTTCCCTTCGCCTATAGCCAAATATAAGTCAAACAAAGCCAAATATATATCTTCCCTTTCCGGATCTATACCCAGCGCCTCTTTCAATACCAACTCCGCTTTGTCTGGCTGGTCTGTTGCCAGATAAGCTTTGCTTAAACCCAATCTTGCTTCTATATTTTTCGGTTGAATCTTTATTACTTTCTCAAATGCCAGTATGGCTTCTTCATATTTACCTGCATATAGGAACTTATTACCGAGCTCTAACTGATTCCTTGCCTGTGCTACCGGTGAAAGATGTGTCGCATATGCATAGATGGCAGTGACAACAAGCAGTACTACTATAATAATACCTATTATTATGGGCAATCTGCTGCGAAGAGCATTTGAATTTTTAATTCCTGAGTCCTTTATGTGATTCTTAACGGCACATATACCGCCTCTATCATTTTCACAGACATTGTTTTCTTCATACTGTTCTATTAAATGTGCTTTACTGCCACAACTTGAGCAGAATTTGTCACTTGCTTTCATCTTATTGCCACAATAAACGCAAAATATTGTCTTTTCCGTATTTTCAAAGCTTTCTAACTCACTAACCATATTCCCCTCCGTGTTATTACCGGCATGTATGACCGTGACGAATCAAACATTTAGTACTAAATTTAGTTTTAAATGCTCATATATTATGCTATTATGCATATATAAGTAACTGCAAATAAATTACAGTCCAATAAACGATTACTTTTTATCGAATATATAATTTAAAAGAATCATGTATCAAAATAAAAAATATCATGCAGGATTAAACATGATAATAGTATGAAGCTATCGAAAACACTGTTAATTAGACTTAAAAAACTTTGTCTTTTGGACAAAACTATAATTCCCTTCCTGCAAATCCTTTAGTTTCAAATCCAATAGTTTTTTATTCCAACATAACCATTATAAGTGTATTTAGGGAATATTTCAACTAAACTAATTATATAACTTTAGTAATGCTCTTTTTATTACTTTGAATTGAAATTTGAATTGAAAACATTTATACAGAGATACTTTTTCTTTGGTTTAATTTCATTATGCCCGTCTTCAAAATCAAAAATTGAAATAGGATTAAATCCTTATATTAGTCTGCATAATTAGCCTGAATAAAATTCATCATGTACATTTAATTTAATATTTTTTTCCTTACATTTCAAAAGTAAAACAGGCTGATTTGCTACAGTAATTTGCAATTCATCGGGGTTTCCTTCTTCATATGTTACTGTAACAGTCTTTGAAGAAACAGAAACTTTTATAAGACATTGATGATAATACATACTGAAACTTATTTTTTCCCACTGTTTTGGAATATAAGGGTTTATTTTTAAATTGCCCTCATCTAATTCAATACCGCAAAAACCATTAATGACAGCTTGCCAGCTTGCACCCAAAGCACCAAAGTGAATTCCTTCTTCCTGGGTGTTTTGCATAATATTGTCCAGGTCAAGACACACGCTTTTCTTAAAATATTTATAAGCTTCCTCCATCATATTTAACCGTGCAGCAAATGCGGAATGCGTTCCATAGCTCAAAGATGAATCATGGGCAGTTATAGGTTCATAATAGTTCCATGCTGCTATTTTTTCTTGGGCGTTAAATTTACCCGGAAGAAGCAGCATTAAGAGAATTACGTCAGCTTGTTTTATTACCCTATATCTTTGTAAACGGTCATAGCATATTTTCCTGTATAACGGTTGGTCTCCATCTTTAACACTACTTAGGTCCAATGGCTCCAGATTCATTATATTTTCATCTTCCATATAAAGTGATTTATCCTGGTCGTAGTTTATGACCACTTTCCTTATGATCTCATCCCATTCTCTGACTTCATCCTCTTTAAACTTAAGCTTCCCAGACAAAAGCTGATATGCTTCAGGATAACATGTTTTTATCTTTTTAATAAATATCTTGGCAAGCTGCATATTATTTACTGCCATCATGACAGTATACAAATTGTTATTTACAACTCCTCCGTATTCATTGGGACCTTTGACAAACAACAGATTATAACAATCATGACGGCTGTTATATGTAAATCTGCTCTTCCAATATCTTGACGTCTGGATAAGCATCTCTAATCCAAAATCTCTCATGAATTCAATGTCATTGGTTGCTTCATAGTAATGATTTATTGCATATGCGATATCAGCGGTTATGTGTACCTCACTGAGCCCAATATCCCAGGTATCACACTGCTCTAATCCATCAATAGAGCTCATCCATGGATATCTGGCACCTTCAAGATTCTGTCTTCCGGCATTTTCCTCTGCCCCGCGTAAGGCGTGATAGCGGTATAAAAGGAGGTTCCTGGCTGCCTTTGGATTGGTATAAATATAAAAGGGAAGCATGAATATTTCCGTATCCCAAAAATAGCATCCCTTATATCTTCCATGCATTAATCCCCTTGCACCAATATTTACATAAGGGTCATTTTCAGAATTAGTTTGTATAAGCTGAAATATGTTATATCTGATAGCTTTCTGGCTTATATTGTCACCGGCAATCTCAACATCACTTATTCTCCATTTTTGTTCCCAGGCTTCAGCATGATTCTTAATCATAGCAGCCACTCCCAAATTCCTTGCAGTTTTTACCGACTGAAGTACTTGGTCCTCCAGGCTCCCAACATACTTATCCCTTGATGTCCAAACGCTTATGAATTTATTCAAAGTATAGGCTTCACCCTTGATAACCGGAAGAGTAAATCTATCAGCAACAAATTTTTCCCTTAGTACAATATGCCGTTCCGGCCAAAAAGCTCTTTCTCCATGTCTCACTTCTGATGAAAAGCCCTCATATATTTTTATACCCGTTACGGTTGTCTTCAAGCGGATAATATGAATGCCATCCAAATGGATTGCTTTTCCGTCCTCTATTAATAACCTGTAAAAATTAGTACTGGTTTTTGACTGGTCATCATCAATTACATTGTTCCATATATCGGCATCAATTCCTGTTTCTATGACAATCTCTCCGGAATAGTTGACGGGAGAAATATTAATGCTCAACACTGCATTATGTATTGACTCAATACTTAAGATTCTGGTTGTCTCTATTAAAGTCTCATTTCCCTGACTGTTCTTCCATATTAATTTTCTTTTTAATATTCCTTCTTTCATATTTAATTCTTTATTATACTCAAAAATTTCTCCCCATTCCGGCACAAACCTTTCACTGTTGACAAGAATACTGGTATGCCAGAAGTTTGGTGAATTTACCATATCCGACTTTCCTGGTAAATAATAATCAAAAACTCCGGCTATAAAAGTATTAATTTCATGTTTGGCATCCCTTATTTCTTCTTCATCAAATCCTCTCATACCCATATAACCGTTGCCTAATGAAAATATACTTTCATAAAAATTCTTATTTTGTAAATCAAAATCCCTTTGGTTTATAATCCAATTATCCATAAAGTCAATCCCTCACGCTCATACATAGGAAATCAATATCTACTTTTCCTGTGTTTTCGAAAACATAATCAGCATAATTTTGCAATTCTGAATTTCCGATACCAACGGCAATCATTCCTGCACGTTTTACTGCAATGAGGCCGGCTATCGAATCTTCTATAACAATACAGTTTTCTGGATTTGCTTGAACGTTTTCTGCTCCCATAATAAATATTTCGGGATCAGGTTTTCCTTTTTTGATACAATTTGCATCTACAATATAGTCAAAGTACTTTTCTATTTCAAGCCTTTTTATTATAAATGGTGCGTTTTTGCTCGCAGAAGCAAGAACAGCTTTTATCTGTCTGGATTTTATATCCTGCAGAAGTTCCTCTACTCCCCAATAAAGATCTTGCGGACTTAAAGTCTCTATCATTTCCCTATAATATGTATTCTTGGTTTCGGTTAATTTCTCTTTTTCCTCCTCACTGAAGGGATACTCACTTAATTCCAGAATAATTTCCAAACTTTCTCTCCTGCTAATACCTTTTAATCTCTGATTTATAACTTCATCAAAGTATACATTTATTTCATCTGCAAGCTTTTTCCATGCCTTATAATGCAATTTGGATGTATCTGTCAAAACTTCATCGAGATCAAATATTATGCATTCAATTTTCCTCATATTGACCTCCCCCGAAAAGAATTTTTCCAACTTACCTCCCTATTTCACTTTTCCTTTTGCTCGAAAAATGCATAATAAATTGCATAAGACAAAAATCCTGCACATGTTGCAAAAGCCTCGCCTGTTGTACATTCACCGGTAGTTTCATCGACACTCTCACATGCTATTCCATTATCCATTTTCAATACAGGTAATATATCAATGAATTCTTTTTTTCTTCCGCATATTAAGCTATTAGCTATGCTTAAAACCCATGGGTGAGGAGCATGTTCGCAGCCAATTTCCGCTATCCTGCAGTTATGAAATGAGAATTTGTATTCCGGTCTGCGTATATACTCAACGGTGTTTTGATAAACTTGATTGCTCTCATCACAAAAACCGTAAAAAGGCAAAAGCTGCAGGCTTCCAGGAGGTTCATCATATATATTCCATTGTCCGTTAAGATCAACCGACCAGGCAAACATTTCCTTATCACACATTTTTACAACACAGTGATCCCAAATGGCTTTTTCAACTCTGTCAGCTTTTTCAAGTAATTTGTTACAGAACTCAACTCCTTCAATACCTTTTAGCATTTCAGCCATATACAGAAATGTCTTCCACACCAAAACATTATCATATGTAATATAGGGATAGACATTCATATCATCAGTAGGTTGTAAAAATGTTTCGTAAAGATCAAACTCCCTGTGTTTTTTTGATTCAAGGAGATTTAAAATTTTCTTTAAATCTTTTAGAATGTAGTTTTCATTAAGAATTGTCATGTCCCCGGAATAACTAATATAATTATGCAGGGCAATTACCGGAGCACATAATTCATCCAACTCGAAACCAGGTTCCAACATAGTACCGTCAATATAGCGGCTGTGAATTCCGACATTTTTAATCTGTTTTGTAAAAACATATTCTAACATGTTTCTTGCATAATTCACATCAGTAATTAAAATCGAAGGGAAGCTCCATAAAAGGCTGTCTCTATCCCAGTAAGCCGCACTTACATAATATCTGGGACTTCTGGATGTGACTAAAACAAATTCTTCAGTATCCAAAGTTATACCTGAAGCATAAAAGTAGTTAAAAAACAGGTTTCTGTTGAATAATTTTTCTAATTCTTTATTAGCACAGGTTTTTTGACGGCTTAACAACCAACTGCACGTATCCTGCATAACTTTTTCAAAGCCTTTTCTCATCATTTCCTGTGCAGAGGTTGCTGCACCTACTTCTTCAATGCCTATTCCCCAGAAAATCGTTAGTTCACATGTTTCGCCAGGACATAGATGAAAACTCTTGGATAATTCGTATCTTATTCCGTCATTTCCATGTTCAAAGATTTCATTATCCATTTTTTCATAAAACATTGGAGCAATTGAAAATAAAGTGACCACATTTCTGAAATCCATTATGAAACTTTTATTCCAGTTGCTTTTATATATATATTGGCTTCCGTTCATTAATTTGCTTTCGTTTATTGTGTGAAGAGAGTATTTCCAATATCCTTTCAGACCTGTTGAAATATCAACGTCTTCTTTTCCTTGATTCATTACACTTAATTTATAAATAAAACCTCTTTCACCCATAGGTGCAAGTATTAAACCCGAAAATACTATACTGCCGCATTCTGTCTTAAATCTCGGAACCCAGTAATGTATATTGTCCCATTCTAAACTTTCCATAGGCAAATCTTTTCCATCCACCCTACAAAATGGACACATAAACTCTTCTCCGGGACTACTTCCTCCACGAATTTCAATAAGTCCCTTAAAGCCCATATGCAAAAAATTTACAGAACAAATGGAGGCATCAGATTCTCTAATTTCGGGTATTGATATCATTTCATTACCTGTAGGAATAAATTTTTCTGTCATTAATATCACTCCTCAAAGAAATTTATTATTGCTTAATGAAATTTATTAATCGTTGTTTATTCATAACTTGATCATATTTATCCAACACAACATAACTGGATTTATTTAATCCGTTTTACCGTTTCTCTTTCTACTATTCGTAGGGGAAGTGTTTTCTCTTTTGACTCACTGTGTTCTCTTCCTTCAATTAAGTCAATAAGCACTTCAGCGGCTTTTATACCTTTAGCTACGATATCCTGGCCTACTGTTGTCAATGGAGGTAGTGAATATTTCAAAACTGATATATTATCAAATCCTATTACAGATATGTCTTCCGGAATATTTAAGCCGTTTTCTGTCAGGCTTCTGATAGCACCTAATGCCATTAAATCGGCACATGCAAATACAGCCGAAACATTTTTATACTTTTGGGCAATGGTTTTTCCGGCTATATAACCATATTCATAGCTTACCCAGCCCTCAAAGACATAATCCGGATTATAGAAAATACCTTCTTCTCTTAAAGCTCTTTTATAGCCCAAAAACCTTTTTTCGATAACTCCATCCTTCTTTATGCTTCCTGTAACTAAAGCTATATCCCTGTGACCATGTTCGATAAGATATTTTGTAGCAAGGTAACCCCCGTATTCATCATCTATTCCCACCCTATAAAAATAGTTGTCGCTTATATAGCTATCAATTAATACAATTGGTATTTGTGCCTGCTTAAGTTCTTCATAAAACTGTTCCTGGTAAATACCCATAATGATTGCACCATCTAGGTTTCTCTGAACAGATGTATCAAGATAGCTTTTGCCCTTATCTACTCCTGATAGGAGCATATGGTAACCTGATTCCCTCAATTTTGATTCAATTCCGCCAATAATCTCGCTATAAAAAGGATTGGTAAGTAAAAGCTGTGCTGTTTCTTCTGTTTGAGGAATTATCACACCCACTAATTGGGATTTGTTCTTAACTAAGCTTCTGGCTGTCAGATTAGGGATATAATTTAATTCCTTAATTGCAGCCTTAACTTTTGAAACAGTTTCTTTAGATACTTTGTACTCTTTCCCGTTTAACACATATGAAACAACTGCCTGACTTACTCCAACAGCCTTTGCGATATCCTTTACCGTTACTCTCTTCATACTATGAATAACACCCTCTCTAGTTATACGTTTAACCATCCACACACTTTTTTTATTATAGTTGTTTGCAAAAAATAATTGCTGCCTAATTCAGTATTTTTGCGGCTTTTAAATTAATTCACAAAAAGTTTCCTGAGTAAAACAATGCAGTAGAACAAAATAGGACTAAAAATTGTTCAAGTCCATACGTTAAGTGACAAGTTATATACTCTATGTACTATTTATAAACACTCTATTATGTTAAACGTATAACCTATAATTCATAATAACATATAATACTAAAATATACAAGCATATATTAGTAAAAATCATGCAACAAATACTGCTATGTCTGAAAAAAGAGTTTAAATTTATTTAACCTATAATGCATGTAATTCTCCACAGTGGCAATCCCGCATTGCACCTTTAAAATTTATCAGCAAAATTTATCAGCAAAATCTTTCCTTTGATCCATCTTATGCTTACTTATTAACTATTCTGATGTTCTGTACATATTCAACATTTATCAACTCAACATTTTTTTTAGTTTCTACTTCAATCCAGTTTTCATTAACTTCTATAATTTTGCCCATTACGTTAGTGCCAAATGAGCCTGTATAAATTATGCAATTCTTTCCTATGTATTTCTTGAGTAATTCATTTGGCATAATTGCCCTTCCTCCCTTTCTCTTCTTTTTCATTATAATCATCTTTCTTACTGAATTTTGCTGAGGCAAAACAATTAAGAATATAATAAATAATGGTAAATAAATTACAATCCAAGTTGAAATATCCACTCAGACCTTCTCCAATCATATAATTTATATAATAAATCTTTGACAGAGCCTGTAAAACTAAATTTTAAACTAACTTCTAAATTTTAAACTAACTTTAAGATTTTAAGCTAAACTCTAAATTTAAACCAGCTTCTGTCTTTTGAAGACAGCTATAACTTTTCTGCTTGCTCCATATGCCTGGTTTGTATCAAAACAGCTGACCAACTCCCAGCCATCTCTACCGAAATTATTTAATGATTCATTAAAAGTACTGATATCAAGTATACCACCCACAAATCCCTTAGCCTCAAACTCAATAGTTTTGTATTCCCATTGAATCACTATTTACACATCCCTTCAAAAAAAATTATATCTCCCATTACTTTATTCTTTTATTTTATCAAATATATTTCCACAATGGTACCACAATATTGTATCCGGCTGTATTCGGCTTCAGCTAACGTCCCGTGGCTTCCCGGCGCCATTAGTCCGACGGTAATTCCATTCTCAATAGCAGCGCACGGGTACAGTATTGAACTTTACAGTCCTTATCTCAAACTTGTAGTTTACTTCACTCTCAGTTGCCATCCTCACAAGCGGGAATCTTAAGGAAGAAACATTATCTTTTCCGCTTTCGCTTCATATCCAGCAGCTGCGAAATGTGAGAAGGCGCATTTACTGGTTCTTCCTTTGATTTTGTTGTTTCCGGAGTTGTTTTTGCTATTCTCGCAGTTGCCTCTTTTCCTGTACTATAATTTGCAGAATTAGCTTTTGTGTTTTCAGTGTCTTTGTTAACTTTGATTTCAGTCATGTCAGTAGTATTAATAGTTGGTTTAATATTACTACTTATAGTTTTATTTGTAGTTTGGCTATTTCTGCCCGTAATTCTGTATGCAGCTCTATATCTGGTTTTGTCTGTGGTTCTATCTTCGTTTCCATCCAAAGCCCCGTCATGAGTTCTATTCAGAGCTCTGTCCGGAGTTCCATCTGAAGTTCTGCTACTTGCTCTGTTAGTATTCCTTTTAACTATTCTTACTGTTCCATTAATACTTTTTACTATCACATCTTTACCCGTATTAGCAATCGAAACAAGCCTTTTTGCCCATATTCCAGGGTGAATATTAACACGTCTTATAACGACATCCAATAAAAACAGGATTAGTACTACAATAATCAATATATTTGTCGGATCAATTTTCCCGATTACAGGAGGCAATTCACTGTCAAATACCTGAGCCGGATCATCCAGTATACGTCCTCTGCCTTCATACACTATCTTTTGAAGAAGTACATGATTGTCGAGTGATTTATCATTTGACAGTATATCATATTCCGGTGAATACGGCATGATTAGCCCAGTGCTGATGTGCTCGCTCTGTCCTTCACTGCCTGACAGAATAATATCCGCAATATAGACACCACTTTCCAGGTCTGTAAATGTTCCCGTGTATTCTCCTGGCGCACCTGGCAATAGCTTTATTTCCTGCTGTGTTCCATCAGGACCTATGAGAATTCCCTTAACATCTTTTGCGGTCATAAATGCATTGTCTTCCGCTTTGACGGTTATTGAGCCATTCTGTCCGGCAATATCTGTTTCTATAGCGTAGCCTTTGCTCATATTCTGCTGGACAATCCAGGATACGACATTCCTCCAGAACTTAGGAGCATCTTCCCAATTCATCCAGTCATATGTCCATATCCCCTGTACATCCGGGGTCCATGCAACAGTTCTTCCTAATCCGTACTGCCAACATGCCAGAATAGGGTCATTTTCATCACTCTCAAAGACAACATTAGCCGTTTTTTTCGCAGTTGTTGTAACATAACCGTCCAGCTGCGGTACTGCTTCAATGCCTTTGAGAATTTCTGTTGAACCCGCAAGCCCTGGTGTAAATGTCCTGTTTGTCAGATACTTTTTACCGGCAAGAAAAACTTCCTTTGCAAATATCTTAGGTATGTCTGTAAATTCATCTGTTTCGTAATATCTGCCGTTGCCTCCGTAAGCAAGTGCCTTCATCAGTAGAAAATCTGCACTACGCCCTACTGCAACGGTTGAAAGGGTAATCTTATTCTCTCTCAATCCTTCGATTAAAGGCTCATATCCGCTCTTTTCCGCTTGTCCGTCTGTCAAAAGAATTATGTGCTTTAACCCGGCATCCAGGTCTTTTATTGCTTCATAGGCTGCCTCCAAAGGCGGAAGAATCTGTGTTCCGCCACCCGAACGAATGGTGCCTATTGCATCCTGAATTTTTTGTAAGTTGTCAAGCTGTTGAGGCTCAACAACCCATTTGTATGCATCGTCAAAAGCAATAACGCCAATTGTATCATCCTGATCCAGAACCTCTGTTGACCGTATTGCTGCCTCCCTTGCCAATTCCATTTTTGATATGCCGAAATCCCCTTCCGACATACTTCCGGATTTGTCAATTACCAGCATAAGTGCAAGGTTTGGTTCTTCTTCTTTTGGCTTAATGTCCATATTTACAGGCAAAATCTCCTCCAGAGCAGTTTCGTAATATCCTCCCGGTCCATAACTATTGTCACCTCCGGTAACAAGAAGCCCTTTACCCTGATGGCTTACCGCTGTTTTCAGATTTTCGAGAAATGCATTGCTGAGACTGTCGGCAGAAACATTAACCAGGATAAATGCGTCATATTTAAGCAGTTCCGAAAGTTCCACCGGTACCTGCTTTGGGTTGACTACAGTTAAACGGGTATTCTCTTTCAGAATATCTGCAAGTACCCTACAAGCATCCTCAGATTCGGAAACCATTATAATTTCAGGTATATCCTGCACATATGTATAAGAGGAAAGCAAATTATTCTGGGAAAAGGTATCTGAATCTGCAATTACCTCAACTGTGTATGTAACCATTCCCCCGTTTACGGCGTTATCCATAAAAGCGAACCTGTTGTCACCCTTATTTAGCTCAACTTCCTTCTGGGCAGTCAACGTACGGTCACTGTACAACTGCAGAACAGCCTTGGTATTAACGTTGCTTCTTATATTAACCGTAATTTCGAATTGTTCGTTCAAATTTACCGATTTCGGTACATTTAACTCCTGAAGCTGGACTTCTTCTTTTAAGCTGGAACTTATGGGATAAACATCTATGGAATAACCCTTTGACTTCATTTGCTTGACCTGAGTAAGGGCATTGCCGGTATTTTCCCGCCCGTCAGTCAAAACCACCACTCTTTTCATATGATCCCACGGCATGATGGACTGGGCGGTTATCAATGCATTTTCCAGATTGGTGAAGGAAGAATTGATTTTCGTTTGCACCTTATCAAAGATAGGTTTTTTCCCCGGCAGCAGTTCAATGCTGGAGTTTCCACCAAAGTTAATAACGCCTATTTCATCGTTTCTGCCCATGCTTTTTATTGCTTCACGGACAAAGTTTGCGGCCTGCTCCTTATTACTTATGCTGTCTGATGAATCTATCAGAAACAAAGTTGTGGTTGTGTTTGAAATCTGCTGTAGTGTCAGACCCGAAATAAGCATTATAACAATAAAGAAAACAAAGCTGCGGAGGAGAACAATAGTAATTCGTCTCCAGCGCACCAGTCGAACCATATTTCTTGTTGTATAATACATAAATACCGCTGCAGGCAAAAGCAGCAACAGCAGCCATGGATTTTCAAATTTAAATACCATTGGAATAAACCCACCATTCTATCATGAGGATTGCAAGCAAAAGGATCAATAAGGGAATTCTGACATCCCAGAACCCAAATTGCTTATGTTCCTGAACTTTTTCAATGTCCTGCTGAAGGGATTTTATACTTTCAGGCATCGCAAATTCTTTTTCCGAAGGCGCATTCACATAGAAAGATTGCTGTACTGTTTCATTTTCAAATTTTTGTTCAAGTATATATGTACCTATTTGTGTGGCCCCGTCGAAGACATCTACCGGAAAGGGAGGTGCAATTTGTGTTTTATTGCCGTCAGGTGCAATTACAAATACCTCTCTAGCTTCCGGGTCAATGGACAAACTTATTAAGTCTCCGGCATAAACCGCAGAAATATCATTTAAAACTCCCGGCAGCAGTTCCTGTACCACCCTCGTCATAATAACCGGAAAAAAAGGCTGCACCGGCAGGTTTGTCTCATGCAAGTCAAAGCCGAAAACTATTAGCCTGTACTTATCCAGATAGCCTTCAAAGGCTACTATACCTTCATCATTTTCCATTAATGCATTGCCCCACTGTGGCAGATGGTATAAATCTGTTTTCAATGCATCGAAAGAAATATTCTCCTCCAGGTTATTATATAGTCTGTGTTTTGTACATCGTATGTCGGTATATTCAGATTTCCCAGCTAAAGAAAAATGTTTATTCTGTGGGGGATTAAAAAGAATTATATGCCCGTCACCGGGAAGCTGTTCAGGCAAATTTCCATCGAAAATGTACAAGTCATAACCCTTTAGCTCATGCATATCTTCTGCACCTGTGCGGTAAAGCTCCACATCCGGTATAAGGCTCAGGACCTTTTCCAAAAAAATATTTCCAACCGACGCAAGCAGTACCTTTCTAACCTTATTTGAATAAACCATTAATCCGGCACTGTTGTCTTTATCCAGTATATCTTCAGTGTCTATCCTGCATTCAAGCCTTGAAGTTATGCCAGGTATATTCTTCCAATAAATATTTTCACTCTTCCCCGCCTCAACCTTTACCCTGCGTGCATCAAATAATTCACCGTCTGTATACAGGCTGACATCCAACTCAGCATCCTTTAGCGAAAAATTCGCAATACGGCTAAGGGCCATTATCTCCTGGCTATTTTGAAGCTTGCGGTGTGAAAGCAAAGTTACAGCATAGTTTTCACCATTTCTGTTGTATAAATGATAATTTATATTATCGCCGGAAAAATGCTGGTTTGAATCAATGCCAGGTGAATTGTTTGAGATATTGCCTGATGAACTGAGCGAAACCGGATTGACACCATCTCCAAACCAATTAACCTGAATGCTTGAGTTTTCACGCAACAGAGAATTTACCAGTTCAACTGTGCCTTCAATGTCCTGTGCTGTGTCACTTACATTAATGTTTTGAATTTCCTGTATAACCCTGTCTTTGTCATTGGTCTGGCTTAACACAATTTGAGGTGTGCTTCCGGAAACAATTAATGTGAATTTTGTATCAGAATTGCATGATTCTACCAAGTTTATTGCATCTTTTCTGGCTGCCTCAAATCTGTTGGGTTTAATATCAGTGGACTGCATGCTCAGTGAGCAGTCTATTACAAGCATAACCGCCCCGCTGTTGTTATTATATGTTTTAATAGCAGGTTCAGCCAATAATAATGCAAGTAGAATTATGGCAATTATTTGAAGAAACATCAATATGTTTTTCTTAAGCTTTTGCCACGGGGCATTTGCTTCAATATCCTGTAAAGCGTTTTGCCACAGATAAACACTGGAAATTATATAATCTTCATGCTTTTGTTTTAACAGATATAATATTATTATCAAAGGGACAGCCAAAAGTGCTGCCAGTCCCCATGGAGAATGCAATATCAATGCTCCGCCACTTCCTTTACCATTTCTGCCACATCCATATCCGAAGAAAAGTTTAAGTAATATGCGCCCCATTTCATACAGGTTCGTTCCATTTGGCTTTTAAAACTCTCAAGCGCCTTGCTGTACGAATTCAGAAGAGAAGGAGTTACCGTTATCTCCACTGTCTCCATAGTTTCGCTGTCAACCAGTCTCACGGATTCGTTCATATTGGGCCTAATTTCCTGCGGGCTGAGAATGTGGCATATGTATATCGACTGTTTATTATAGGCCAGGTATTTTATAATATCATTTAAATTTTCCCGAGAGAAGAAATCGGAGATTATTACCGTTATACCACGACCCATCTGCATACTGAAACTTTCTATGGACTTTTGAATACTGCTCCTTCCTGTATAATGGACATTTTCGAGTACATCCGTTATTTTGTGGAAAAAGTTTTTTCCCCTTAAATTCCTGCACATATTTTGAATACCGTCATCTATGCACACCACAGAAACCCTATCAAAATTAGCCAGACTTATGTATGCCAGTGCAGCTGCAAGCCTTCTGGAAGCAATACTCTTATTGGGTTCACCCCAGTCCATGGACTTGCTAACATCAAGAAAAATGTGTACGGGCGCTTCTCTTTCCTCCATAAAGAGTTTTACGAAAAGTTTCTCAAACCGCCCATACGCATTCCAGTCTATTCTCCGGAAATCGTCTCCCGGAATATACTCTCTGTAATCGGAAAACTCTACCGAGCTTCCCTTGCTCCGTGATTTGCGGTTGCCTGCTGTTGACCCGTCTATTGAAAAACGTGCACTAAGCGTTAGCTGTTGTATTGTCTGGAGAAACCTACTGTCAAATAACCGACTCATTATTCTGAATCTCCTTAATTATTTCGGATATAAGGTTGTCCGGCGTGAGGCCTTCGGACATTCCGTCAAAATTTAAAAACAAACGGTGGCGCAGTGCGGGGTAAGCTGTATAGTGAATATCTTCAAATGCCACATTGTAACGGCCTTCCAGTATTGCTCTTATTTTTGCTGTTGATATTATAGCCTGAGCGCCACGCGGGCTTGCTCCAAAACGTATATACTTCTTCGCAATGTCTGGTGCGTATTTTGTTTCAGGATGAGTAGCCAGAACAAGTTTTAACGCAAATTCCAACACCGGCTGTGCCACCGGTATTTCTTTGACAATTTCCATCATCTCCAGTAGTTCCTCACTACCTGTAACTGCCTCCAATTCCGGCTGTCTCCTGCTTGTCGTCATTGTAACAATATCCGCCAGTTCTTCCAATGACGGAAAGGGTACATCAAGTTTGAACAGAAATCTGTCCAGTTGCGCTTCGGGTAACGGATATGTACCTTCCATCTCTATAGGATTTTGTGTTGCGAGTACAAAAAAGGGCTGCGGCAGTTTATACGTCGTATTGGCAACTGTTACTGTTTTTTCCTGCATAGCCTGTAGCATTGCGCTCTGGGTTTTAGGCGTGGCACGGTTAATCTCATCTGCCAGCACTATATTGCTGAACACAGGCCCTTTCTGAAATCTAAACATTCCGCCGTCTGACTGGTCCTTGACAATGATATTAGTTCCGACTACATCGGCCGGCATAAGATCCGGTGTAAATTGAATCCTCGAAAACTGCAGCCCCATGACCTGTCCAAGAGTATTCACCAACCGCGTTTTACCAAGACCGGGCACACCCTCTAGAAGAACATTTCCACCGGCAAGCATACATATCAGAACCTGCCGGATTAGTTCTTTCTGCCCGACCATATGCTTTTCCACTTCCAGCTCGATTTTCTGTACCGTCTCTGTTACACGCTGTATATCTTTATCATTTATGTTCAAAACAAGCCACTCCTTTTTAATGTAAGGGGTACACCTTTCTTCTTGATTATTCTTCCTTGAATAAGCAGCATTACTTTTATATCTAAGAAGAGATGTCCTATATTAAGAAGAGATGACCCCATTTTTGCCTTTTTTATATTAAAAAGTGTTTTAAAATCTTTTCTGTTAATACGGATTCTTTAAACCCTTCTACTTAAGTTGGATTCTTATAATTCCTTTTACGTAAGTTGGATTCTTAATATCCTTTTTATTTTAGATGGATTCTCAATATTTGTAAATCACTCCAGGGATTCGAAGTATTCCCTCACAATCTCTTTCATTGCCGGAGGAATATTTGTTTCCTCCATGTATGTAACAGCTTTATCACTATAACGGGTCATTACTTCATTATAGGGTAACATTGCTCCCTTTTGCACGGGAATGTGATCTACCTGGGAATAACTGCTGTTGCCGCCATCCTGCTTTTGTCCGCTTACATAGCTCGGATTGGCATCCCCACCCAGATAGTCAGGATCATAAAGCTGCTCATAATTTTCCTCATAGCCCTTTCCCGGTTTACGTCCACCACCTGGGCTTTCACTTCCGGCATAACCTGCATCCTCATTAGTGGATCCTTCTCCTGCCCCGCCGCCACCGCCTTGGGATTGCCCCGAACCTCCCTGGCCTGAACCAGGTGTCTTACCAGATCCTTTAGACTGATCTGAACCTGAACCCTCTCCACTCTCTGATGTCTGACCAGACCTGTTATTTTGATCAGAACCGGCAGACTGACCTGTTCCTCCAGCCTTACCGGACTGGGCAGAGTTACTGCTTACGTGTCCGTTTCCCTGCGCTGCCTGTCGCGCTGATCCATCAGCTGCATTTTGTGCCGGTCCACCCTCATTAGGCTGGCTTCCAGCAGATAAACTACTATCCACCTGAGATATACTGCTTTTTGCCTGTTGCATTAGCTGGGCAAGTTGTTCCAGAGCATTCTCCAATCCGCCATTTCCCTGAGACTGCATCATTTGTTCCAGCATATTGGCCAGATCATTCAAGGCATCTGACTGTACTTCATTATTATCAGAAACCAGATTATCAGCAATCTGCTGTAACTGTTCAGCCGCTTCATTGCTTGATATCTGCTCAGAAACTTGTTCGAGCATTTCAGCAAGTTCTTCAGGGGATACCTCTCCTTGATCGAGCTGCTGCATTAGCTGCTCCATAGCCTGCTTCATATCATCAACACTGTCATTTTTTAAGGCTTCCCCAAGATCTCTTGTTATATCGTTCATACTAAACACTTTACTTATTTCATTAAGCTGTTTCTTCATGTCTAGCTTTTTTAGCTCATTTTCAGTGCGCGACACTGCTTTCAGTGCTTCCTCTTCTGTCCTTGCATCTTTTAATTCCTCAGCCAGTCGTCTTGTTTCCTCCAATATCTTTTCTATTTCTGCTTCATCCAGTTCCTCATTTTTTATAAGTTCTGCCTCAATCTTTTCGATCTTCTCAAGCTGCTCCTTTACTACACCCTGCAGCTGCTCTATTTGTCTGGCAGTTTCCCTCGCATAGCCGGGTATGATAAACGAAACTGAAGTAAGTATCAAAAAAGTTACAAGTACTACGAGCAACTTTGCAGGAAACCTTACGGGATAAAGGCTTTTGAAATTAGTTTCTGAAACCGTCTTAAAGGTATCCATTCTCTGAAGCTGTGCAATTTCGGATTTGTCTTCCTGAAGCTGCCAGGCAGTTGTAAGCCTTTCCTTAAGCCCAAGAGCATCTGCCGTCCTAATAAGGTTTTTAGTTCTCGGGGCAGCAAACAATGAGATGAGAATTCCCACAGCCCCAAAAGCAATATACACATAAAAAATGCAATGTACAAGATTCGGAATAGGAATCCATAATGAAGCATACGCCAACACTGTAGTAACTGCTCCTGCAGCCGTAAGGCATGCAAAGAAAAAAAATAAAGCTGTATTAAGATGCATTCTGATTTTAAGGGGTTTTAGCAGCCTTAAAATATCCTTTATATTCAAGTTTAACCACCTTATTAGTTCTTGGATTTTTTGTAATTTTATTCTCAAAATAATTATTTCTAAAAATTTTTACAATTGATTTTTTAAATAAATTAACTCGAAAATTTTTTATAATTAATTCTTAAATAATTAATTCAATAATTAATTCAAAATTATTTATAATTTAATTCTTAAATCAATTAATTTTAACTTGTTGTGCCAGATAATGAGATAGCATTGTGGAGAGCTTTGGAATCTCCTCTTCACTCCCCATGTTAAAGGAAGTATCCTTTAACACAAGCGAATTGATTTGTCCTGTAACGAGCTTATTAGCTCTTGAGCTCGGAACTTATGCTATCAAAGTGCTAGCAGAACAAGTTAGTTTTAAATCTATTATAATTGATTTGAAACACTCTTAATTCTTAATTTTTAATTACAAATCCTTAAATTTTTCATACTTTCTAAAATCTTCACACTATTTTTTCGTTAATCTTTCTCACTAACTTCTGATTAGTTATTATCATCATCTTTTTCTTCTTTTTATTTTCTTTACAGGTTTTAACTTCCATGCGCTTAAGGATATGAGTATGCCTGAAAAAACTATATTAAACAATCCATTGATCATCCATGGTTTTAGATAGCGTAGAAAACTGGTTTCTTTTTCAGCTAAATTCTGAATTTCGTAGAATATACTGCCGAATATGCTACTCTGCGTGCCTGCAAAAAATGAAGCAAATCCGAAGCCAGGAGAAGGAAATAAAAACGCTGTTATTATACTATAAGTAATTTCAATGTTATAATTTCTTTCAATAAACACTCCCCAGATAAAAAAGGCAATAACAGGGCCAAGTGCCAAGATGCCAAGGCATATGTATGTTGCAATAATTGCAGTCACATTTTTGCGAAAAAGTGTTGAGAGAAAAATTCCCAAACTGGCCACCATCAAAGCTGTTATTACATAAAACAAAAACATGAGCATCACTTCTCCGAAAGTAATACCTCCAAACAGGAAAACTGTTCCCATAATAGGAAGAGATGCTACAACCAGAAGCATTATATGTGCAATTGATACAATCAATTTTCCAATGATTATAGACCAGGTGGAAATATCTGAGCAGAGCATTAGATCCAGCGTCTGCCTTTCTCTCTCGCCGCTTATAGCTGTAGCTGTAATAGCAGGTACAATCAGCATTAACAGTACAAATTGAAATATAGCAATTACATTATATGCGTTAACAGCAATTCTGGGATTAAAAGCAGAACTATTGTAATTGTAGTAGTTGAGTAACTGGTTGTTGGCAAGGAAAAACAGAAAAAGAACACCACCAAGAAATAAAAGGTATATACTCAACAAAACAGGTGTACGCCACCCTCTCATTTTAGTTTTTAAGTCCTTTTCAAGAATGGGATTAAGCATCATATTCCTCACTCCCTTCAGTAAGATGCATAAAGACAGATTCAAGACCTTCTCCTGTATCAGTAAATGATACTACAGGAATTCCCTGCATCACAAGTCTTTTGAGAATTTCGGAAAGTACCAGCTCATCCCCTTTAAAGCTTGCCTCAATAGCACTCCCGTTAATATCTATTCTACCTATAGAAGGCTGTTCCTGCAATAATCTTATTGCTTCCTCCATCCTATCTCTGACCTTGATTTTTATTCTGCTTGTATGAGATAATTTGTCTATAATTTCTTCTACTGTTCCACAAGCTACCATTTTGCCCTGGTTTATAATGCCGATGGAAGTACACATCTCTGACAATTCTGAAAGTATGTGTGAGCTTATCAAAATAGTCTTTTTCATATTTCTCAACTCTTTTAGTATGCATTTCATTTCAATTCTCGCCCTGGGATCCAATCCTGAAGCCGGTTCATCCAGTATAAGAAGACTGGGATTGTGTATAAGACTTCTTGCAAGGCATAACCTTTGCTTCATACCACGGCTGAGGCTGTCCACATAGAAGTCCCTTTTGTGGCTTAGATCCACCAATTCAAGGAGCTCATCTGTTATTGCCTTTCTTTCTCTGTAAGGTATTCCGTAAATTCCTGCATAAAAATCCATGTATTCATCGACTTTTAAATCATCATACACACCGAAGAAATCCGGCATATACCCGATTTTTCTTTTAACGGCCCTTGGCTTAACTGAGATATCAATACCGTCAACCAAAACTTCACCGGAAGTAGGCTGTAATAAACCGGCAACTATCTTCATTGTAGTTGTCTTTCCAGCCCCGTTTGCACCAACAAATCCAAAGATTTGACCTTCACTGATTTCCATACACAGATTATCAACCGCTGTAAACTTTCCGTACTTTTTTACCAGATTAGTAATCTTAAGCATTATTGCGCCACCCCCTTTAATTGAAGTCCCGGGTATGATAGATATTCTAATTCTACATAATCATATCCGTCACTTGGGTCATCTTTTGCCACTTCAACAACACTGACACGTACAACAAGCCTGTTCTTTTCATCAATATACTGCTGAATATTATCTGACTGGATATGAGTATCGTTTATTCTCTCCCAACTGTCAGAAGCATTATTATAAAGATAATATTCATACTTGTTCTGCAGTATCTTCGCCTGAAAATTCGCATTTCTGGCTATCATGTCTTCAATATTGTACTTAACGTAAAGTGGCACATAAGTATCAAACTTCAGAGAAAATTCCGTAATCTTCATATTTTCGGGAATTGTATAAATAAAGTCTACATCCCCTACATCATTTATTCTTAGACCATATTCGCTGTCAATTCTGTCAATTTTTTGTTCAATTCCTTGCTCCGCTATTTCCGGAAAAATAATTCCTGCAGGAATATCAAATTCCTGTCCGCTCGTGAAATTCATATCCATACTGGAGAAAATTCCATTGGTAGAATACAGTGCAGGCTGATCCCCATTTATTTTAATATCATAACCAAGGTCCTGATAGTTTAAGGCATACAGTCCTATTTTTGTTTGTCCAATTATTCTTGCATATTGAGGTTCCAAAAGTCTTTCAATAAGAAGCCTTTTTCTGCGATTTTCCCTGAAATTGGCAGGTGGTTTCACGTTTTGAGAATAATAGCTCCTTCCGTATTTCGCATCCAGGTATTCCTCAAAACTTTTATATACGTCTTCAGAATTTAGGTCAGCTTTAACTGTCTTTTGCTGACCTGACGGAATATCTCCCGCACTTATAAAGTTTGAGCCAATAGTTATGAACGCATCCATTAAATCATATTTGGTTATATTGTTTATAACAGCTTTGACCTTTCCATCCTTTATCTGCACAGAGTTAATAATTCTATCCTGGAAAGGTTCGCTTTTCTTTGCAGTCAGGTATTTAGGTTCCCACATAGATACATCAAAAAGCTCATAATTAACCGGCTCAGTTAGTACCATCCTGCTCACAAGCCTGCCCTCCGGTTCTTTTCCTTCCCCATAAACTACATAACTTCTTGTTCCGGACTGGGCAATATTAAAATCTATGTTATCCTTTTCAGAATATGTGAGCTTTAAATCCCCTCTTTTATTGTTAAAAATGCCCATACCCGTTAAAATATCAGCTTTTTGGCTTTCCATATCCAGGTTGATTACAGAGACAGTATTCAAAACAGCAGTCCTGTACCTTGTCTTAAATCCGACAAGATATATCACAAGCAGGAATGCAAAAGCTGCTGCAGGAATTGCAATCCAGTTGTAATCTCTTCTGTCCTTTCTTTTTAAAAATATGTATATAACAGGACCTACAACTATTATATATACGGCAATAGTTATTAACATAAACATAAATGGCGGGGATTTGTCCTCCGGTACCTCTCCTGACAGATCATCGAAATAATAGCTGTTGCTATAACTTGAAGAGTAATATCCAGGCATCTCCTGATAAACCCTGGTAATACTGCTGCTGTGGAATAGCAGCTTTTCCCAAAAAGATTGCCGTCCATTCCAGCTTGCAACAGGGTCCGCACCTGGGTCAAAGGTCAGAAACAATATGCGTCCGGAGCCATGGATATACTTTACAGCTAGTGGTCTGATGCTGTCACCAATTATTACTTCATTTTTATGGTCGCTGAAAATTAGTTTTTCTTCTTCTGTTTCTACGGATTTTACTTCTTGTGCCTTGTCCAATTCAATATCCTGACCTTCTGTCAAGATATCGCTATCCTTTGATTCAGCACCTTCTATTTCATATTCGAAGCCAATGTTTCCATTAACTGCATTCAGGCTGACATTTTCAGAAAATTCGCTACCCGAAAACTTTTCCAGTTCAACAGGCGAGCTAACAGATTCGTTACCTGAAACCGAAAACTTTTTCAAAGACTCCGGCAAGGGACTGTAAGTTTTCTTCCAGCTTGCACCTGTCCCTATCACAAGAGTACCTCCGTCTTCCACCCATTTTTCCAGAGTATTAAGTTGTTCAGCGCTAAGGGTACCAGTGTCGAAATTACTTACTATCAATATATCAAAACCAACCATTGCTTTGATGTCTTGCGGCAGGTCTTCCGCAGTTAGCGGAATAAGTATGCTTTCTACTTTATTTACTGTGCCTGCGCCAATTCTTTCAGCAATAACTTGAGTGGAAGTTGAATAAACTCCTGCTGCCTGCATTACCTTTATCTTTTCTTCATATGAGCTGTTGTTTGGCTGTGGCAGCATTGCACCGTTTAAAAAGCTATAGGCTGCATTATCCGAACTTAATACTCCAATAGTTTTTATATCCGGTGGGACAAGCTTTGCAAAAGTATATTCAATTTCTTTAATTGCCTTTTTTCCCTCCAGAAATTTAACCTGTACACCCCGCCTTGCTGTAAAAACAGGTGCATTAATTACTAACTCCTTTACAGCCCCTTCGGGAAGGGATACAGGTTTTGAAAAGGCTGCTTTACTTTCACTGTTAATCTTAACTTCAATTTGTACTTCACCTTCAACATCTCTGCCCTTATTGATAAGCAGAATTCTGTATGGAACGTAAGCACCCAGCCTGGCTACTCCATCATATCCTGCTTTTATTTCCATCTCAATATCTGCATCTGATTTTGCCGAATACGCTTCTGAAGGCAAAAAGTATGTAAATACCAATGCAAAAGAAATCACTATAATCAGCATTTTGGATATTTTTTTATTATGTTTCAAAAAATCACCTCTTTTAAGCATTTTATCAACCATTGTACATTATTCGGAATTATATGCAACCTGGCATATGTAAAAAACCTTTCAGACTTATTTGCAATGCAACTTTATATTAAGACGAAATAATCTGGAAAAAGTTTCGTGTTTTAAAGAATACAATGTATATTTTATGTCTATTTCTGGAAATATACTTTTTTCAGAATCCTTTTAATTATACCATATAAAAAAAGCAAAAACAAAAATGCCGCTAAAGATAATGGGAACACCTAAAAAGAGTGTCCCCATGACTTTTTTTCGTAGCTTTCTCCATAGCTTTTACATATTCTCAATTATAACTTCTCTATATTTGTTAACTTCGTCTGTAAGCTTATAAGCGTTTTCCTTAAGTAATTCCATAAAATCACTAATAATTTTTATATATCCGCTTTCTTCGCCACTTTCCAGTATACTCATATATGCCTCTTTTGCTCCCTGATCAATTACTTTTGTTTCATAGCTGAAAAGTGGAGTGTTGTTCAGCCCGAACAAAGTAAAAGTTACATATCTCTTGTACAACCATTTTACATCATCAATTTTTATCGAGTCGCCATACTTAGAAATAAATTTCTCCTGGTTTACCGCTCTTTTCGATACTTCATTCCAGTCGATTACCAGTGCTGCATTTTTAGCAGGTGTATTATTAGACTCAACAGCCATAATGTCAATATACTCTTTCATATCCGGAGTAACATAAGAACTGTACTTTTTGTAAAACTCGTAGTCAATAACAGGGAAAAACATTCCTTCAGCAGTCTCCACTTTATATCCGCTGTCTCTTACTTCAGATAATAGCTCTTTTAATTCAGCATCTTCAACTTCGTAAATTTTACTGATATCAAAGCCTGACATAAACGCTTCGCTCATCTTCACCTGCAAATCTCCATCTTTATAAAACTTTTCGTCCATCTGAGGCAAAAATTTATTATGCATTTCTTCAAGCTTGTCAATCATCAATGTGGCATTTTCTTTTGAAACCGCAGAAATATTACTATCTATAAATCTGATAAGTTCAGGCAGAGCATTACTGTTTTCAATTAGAGCTTGAAAACTTTCCATGATCTTGCTATCGTTTACTGCAGAATCATTAACGCTCCTTTGGCCTTCCTTCTTATTTGTTTCTTGGAAATTGTCAGATGTTTGAGCATTTACAACATTTGAATAACTCTGGCTTTTATTAGCCTCGCATCCGGTCAACAATCCTGCCGTAAAAAATAATATAATTAAAACACCCGCTGAAGCGGCTCTAATACAGTTTCTCTTATTAAATACTGAATTCATATGGGTCCTCCTTAAACTTTTCACCATTGCATATACTTCTATAATAGTGACGCATGAGAAACATTAAATGTTACATGGAAATAATTAACACCTCATTACAAAACATAAAAATATATACAATTATGCCTTTTCTGTATTTTTCTTTGTATACTTTTTCACTAGTGAATAACTTTATACTTGATTAGATGTGAAAAGTAATGGATAAGTTCCAATAAGCTAAGACAGGTTATGGTACAGGTTTGGCTAAGGGGGACATTTCTTTCCTTTTGCCAGGTTAAGGGGACACAGGTTAAGGGGACATTTCTCTCTATTTGATAAAAAACTATCTTAGTGGAGGATAAGGCAAATCACCTGAGCAAAATTGCTACGTAATTTTTTCGCTAGAGGGAACTACTTCCATCTTCGACAGTTGCACACATCCTGAGCACCACATCTAAACCGGCGAGGGGGATCCTCTCTGCACTCCCCGTGCTAAAGGAAGTTTCCTTTAACACAAGCGAATTGATTTGCCCCTTAACGGGCTCATTAGCTCTTGAGCTCGGAACTCCTGCCATCGAAATGCTAGCACAACAAGTTAACTTAACTTTAGCTCATAGTTTAACTTTAGATTTTAGTTTTAAATTATCCTCTACCTCCTTCTTTACTTCAGATTTTGCCTTTACCTATTTCTTTTTCTTGCTTATTTTCCTTTAGCTCTTTCCTCACGGTCATAACCATTGTAGTAAAACAGGCGGTACCTCCAATGAATTCGGAAATTGGCTCAGATAAAAATACACCGTTGCTTCCCAGTCCTAAAAATCTTGGCAGTATAATCACAAGAGGTATGACAAGAATAACTTTTCTGAACAATGAGAAAAATACAGCCTTTTTTGATTTGCCCAATGCTACAAATGTTGTTTGTCCGGAATATTGCAGAGCCATAGTAAAGAAACATGAATAAAATATGCGTGTTACAGGAATACCTGCCCTTAATACGACAGGATCACTGTTAAAAACACGAATAAAAAATCCCGGAAAGCTTTGAAGCAGCAACCACATAACTGTGTTAAAAGCGACTGATACAATTGTAATAAACTTAATACTGCTTTTTACTCTTTTATATTCCCTTGCTCCGTAATTGAATCCAATAACAGGTTGCGCTCCGCTGCTCAATCCTGAGACAGGCAAAGAAAGGATTTCACGGATTGAATTTATTACAGTCATAATACCAACATATAGATCTCCTCCAAATATTTGAAGAGTGGAATTACATAAAACCTGAACTAAAGAATTGGTAAACTGCATAACAAATCCCGAAGTCCCTAACAGAACAATTCGTCTGACTCTGTATTTTTTTAAAATGAAACTGCCCTTGTTTAGTTTTAAAATGGCCTCTTTACTTATTAAAAACCTGACAACCCACAGCGAAGAAAGAAACTGAGAAATGATTGTTGCCAGAGCTGCTCCCTGTACTCCCATATTAAATACAAAGATAAATATAGGGTCAAGGATTATATTTGCTGCTGCACCTAAAATCACCGTCTTCATTGCAATACGCCCAAATCCCTGGGCATTAATGAAATGATTCATTCCCAGACTAATCATAACAAAAACATTGCCAAGTAAATAAATGGTTATATACTGATTTGCAAAAATAAATGTTGTATCACTGGCACCAAATAAATACAGCATGGGCTTTCTCATTAATAAACCCAGCATAGTTAACAGGATACCACTTGTTATAAGCATAATAAAAGAATTGCCCATAATGTTTTCTGCTTCTTCATTATTTCCACGGCCTCGTTCAATTGAACACAATGGAGCACCGCCCATCCCAAACAAGTTGGCAAATGCCGCTACCAGAGATATAATGGGCATACAAATCCCTATCCCTGTCAATGCCTGAAATGAATTTTCGGGTATTTTCCCTATATATATCCGATCTACAATGCTATAAAGCACATTGAACAATTGGGCTAATATCATTGGAATTGCCAAATTCATAATGTTTTTTACAATACTGCCCTTTGAGAAATCATTTTTAACTCCCATAAATATCGCCTCACATGCTGTCATATATGAAAATAAAACAGCATTCATCTCTAATACGGTTATTGCAATATTTTAACTATATTCAAAGTTTGAATATACCTCTTATCAACAATTATGTCAAGTTGATTAATTGTTCTATAAGTCTATAACTTAAATTATAATTTAAGGACTTAAACTATAAGGCTTTGTTTAAAAGTTCTAAATTATAAGGTGTGAAATAAAAAGAGCAAAAAATATGACGTAATAATAGTTACGTCATATTAAATGCAAGATATGATATATAAATAATCAGTTTTTCTTCAACATTAATCTAAGGCCTTTTATAAAGTGTCCGTTTGCCATGAGAACTAAACCTTCTACAGTATGTCGTTTCATATCTCCACCGCTCATTGTGCACAAATTCTTTATAGGTACTTCAGTTGAGCATTTCATGACCATCTTAAATGCAGGATTTGTATAATCAATGCCACCATATGTTTTACCGTACTTTCTCTCAATAATCTTATACATAATACGCATGACAATGGAATCCTGCATATCCATTATGCAATCATTCAAAGTATATTTTTTTCTTTTTTCAGGCTTCTTCGACTCAATTGCCCGGCCTAAAATCTTTTCGAAATCCGTCTTTTTGGGCTTACCTTTAAGGTGTTCATACCACGTACCTTTTATATCCTTCTGCGTACCTGGTAAAACTGTCCCTTCCAGTTCAACAACCTGACTTAACCTGATATCCCTGCTGGATGCGCCAATTTGAATATTATACTTACCCTTTTGCACCTGCCAGTCTCTTGAATATACATCATAATATGCAAATGCACGTTTATCAAGGATAAAGCTGATTCTTTTGCTTTCTCCACTGTCAAGAAACACTTTTTCAAAACCTTTCAGTTCTTTTTCAGGACGATGAACTCCTTCCTCCATGCAGCTAACATACAACTGTACAACTTCAGCACCTGCAATTTTGCCTGAGTTTTTTATTGACACCTTGACCTCAATATTTTCTCTCTGTTTCTCTATTTGAAGGTCGTAATATTCAAATGTGGTATAACTTAAACCAAATCCAAAGGGGAAACAAACATCTTTACCAGACTTATCAAAATATCTGTAACCGACATAAATGCCTTCTCTGTACTCTGCCCGGTCACCGCCATTTTTATATATTTCCGCACTTGGAATGTCTTCATATTTCAGAGGATAAGTTTCCTGTAATTTCCCACTGGGATTTACATCTCCGAATAACAGATCAGCTGCAGCCTCTCCGCCTGCCTGCCCCGGCAAATACATATGCAATACTGCCTTGACATCGTTAAGCCAGGGCATAAGGATAACAGAACCAGCAAACAGTACAACCACTGTATTTGGATTAGCCTTTGCTACTTCCCTGACCATACGGTTATGACCTTCAGGCATGTCTAGTGTTTCCCTGTCAAAGCCTTCGGATTCATAAATTTCCGTCAGGCCTGCAAAAACAACTGCTATATCGCTATTTCTTGCGCCCTCTATAGCTTCTGCGATTAATGTATCTGTTGTTGAACCATCCGGTTTACAGCCTTCATAAAAAGAATACTTAACGTCTCTGTTATCAAATGCTTCAAGAACATTTGTTATTTTTGTAGGATTTATTAATGAACTACCTGCACCCTGATAACGAATTTTTTTTGCCATATGGCCTATAACAGCAATCTTTTGTGAGGTATTCAGTGGCAGTATTTCATCTTCATTTTTTAGCAAGACTGCTGAATTTGCTGCTGCTTTTCTGGCTATCTGGTGATGTGTATCCGGATTATATGAGCATTTTTTATCCTTTACTTTTGCTAACTTAAATATAAGCGTTAACAGCCGATCAACCGACTCATCGATTCTTTCTTCCGATAAATTACCGGATTTAACGGCATCAATAATTTCCTTATCAAAAAAACCTGCACTGCCTGGCATTTCCAGATCAGTTCCTGCTTCAAATGCAGCTATCCTGTCATTCATAGCTCCCCAATCAGTGACTACAACACCGTCAAATCCCCATTGGTTACGTAATATTTCTCTTATCAGGTATTTATTATCACTGCAATAAACACCGTTAATTTTGTTATATGCACACATGACAGTCGATGGCTTTCCCTTTTTTACAGCAGTTTCAAAACCTGCCAGGTAAATCTCTCGAAGGGTCCTTTCATCTACTATGCTATCGGAAGAAAAGCGCCTGTCTTCCTGATTATTTGCAGCAAAGTGCTTTAAAGAAGTTCCTATTCCCTGTTCCTCAACACCCTGTATATAAGCAGCACCTAATTCTCCTGCTGCATAAGGATCTTCAGAAAAGTATTCAAAATTTCTGCCACAAAGCGGATTTCTTTTTATGTTGATTCCAGGACCTAAAACAATGGAAATCCCTTCGTGCAAAGCCTCTTCAGCTATTGCTTTGCCTATTTCTTTCAATAGTTCCCTGTCCCAAGAGCTTCCGGTAGCACAGGCAGAGGGAAAACAAGTGGCCTTCTTGCTTTTATTAATACCCATATGGTCACAATCTTTATCCTGCTTTCTTAAACCATGTGGCCCATCACTCATCATAATTGAAGGAATACCATACTTTTCAAAGGATTTTGTGTTCCAAAAATCAGCGCCCGAGCAAAGAGCAACTTTTTTACTTAAAGACATTTGCCTAATCAATTTTTCGTATTTCATAACTGACACCTTAAAGATTTATATTTCAAATGCACGAATATATCAAATTCTCTTTTTTCATTGACAGGAAAAATTTTTTCTGAATCATATTATATCCTTTTATTATGAGGCTGGCAACATCTACCTCAAGTAAAAAAAATTTATAAATCATTTTATGTAAATAATTTATTTTACTCGTGGCTTGGTAAATGGTAAAATTGGTATTAGCTCATGAAAAAAAGAAAGGGTTTTGGAAATGAGAAGTAATATAGACTACTGGAAAAAAGGGTTTAGGGACGGAATACCCATTGCTCTTGGATATATTGCAGTTTCGTTTACTTTCGGCATTATGGCAAAAAATGCAGGACTTACCGTATTTCAAGCTGTTTTGATGTCCGCAGTCAACGTGACATCAGCAGGACAATTCGCAGGCCTAGGACTGATCGAAGCCTCTGCCAGCTATTTTGAGCTAGCATTTACTCAACTAATCATCAATTTAAGGTATTGCCTTATGTCCTGTTCTTTATCCCAAAAAATAAGTAATGATACATCTTTTGTACATCGTATTTTTATTGCATCAGGTGTAACTGATGAAATATTTGGAGTTTCGGTAAGTACTGAAGGAAAGTTAAACCCGTTTTATTCCTACGGTGTAATTAGCGTTGCTGTGCCGGGCTGGGTATTTGGAACATTTTTGGGTGTAGTATCAGGGAATATACTGCCGGCAAGAGTACTCAGTGCCTTAAGCGTGGCTCTTTATGGTATGTTTATCGCTATAATTGTTCCACCTGCAAAACAAAACAAAATAATAGCCGGGATAATTATGATTTCTATGCTTTCAAGCCTGGCGTTTTCAAAGCTTCCCTTACTTGATCAGATATCATCAGGATTCAGGATAATTATTCTTACTGTTGTAATTGCAGGAGCTGCAGCAATACTTTTCCCGCTGAAGGAGGATACCAATGAATAATAACGTTTATATTTACATATTTGTTATGGCAGGAGTGACTTACTTAATAAGACTGCTTCCACTTACCCTGATACAAAAGGAAATAAAAAATGCTACTATACGCTCATTTTTATATTATGTACCTTATGTCACTCTGGCGGTTATGACTTTTCCGGCAATTCTTTATGCAACATCAAGCATATGGTCCGCATTGGCAGGTTTTATCATAGCAATTGTTCTTGCCTATCGGGGTGGTAGTTTGTTTAAGGTGTCGTTGTCAGCGTGCCTTGTTGTTTTTATAGTAGAGCTGTTTATTTGCTGAAAATGATAAATTACCCAGCTTCCTATATCTTCTTCCAGTTTAACTACAAATGCTATTACAAAGGCTATATTATTTTAATATTGTCTTATCACATTTTCGTCCTCGTCACATATGATAAAAAACATCTGCTAATATTGATGAAAAAATTTGTTTGTAAAGGCGGAAAAATATAGTGTTTCAAATTTATCATAACTTTATATAATTTTCGAGCACCTCAATTGCTTTGTCGTACTCATCATTCGCAAAACCGGCTATCCCTCTTTCACCTGTAATCTTAAAACCTGCTTTTATGTAGATATTAATTGCTTTATAACTCCATGTTTGAGTAGATAAATACACGTCTCTATCTCCTTCAATTTCAATAAGCCTTCGCAACCCTTCAAATACAAGAGCTTTTCCTAATCCTAATCCTTGATACTCAGGCCGAACCGCTACCCAATGTATCCATGGATCTCTTCTTACTCCTGTAATGCGCCACCAAATAGTAAGTGTTCCTACTTTCTTCCCCCTATTATCTTCTATAAAAATGCACCTGCGTTCTAACTCATTTAGATAAGGCAAAAAGTTTTTTTGGAAATAAACCAGAGCATCCTCTTCTCTATCAAATTCTCCCACGGAAGTTTCTATTTCCGCCCATTCCTTTTCATCACCTGGTCTAAGTAAGCTAAATACGAAACCATCAGGTAATTTGTACTCCACCAGAGGAATTCCTTTTTCCCTTTTCATCAAGACACGGTAAAATGGGATTGATTTATCTAACATTTATTAACCCACCTCTACAATTTTTTAGGAATTAATAATATTTTACCACAGCCAAGGAACAAGGGGGCAAGGGGGACATTTCTCTCTTATTATTAAAAATATTATCTTCAAGATTATTTTTATTTAATAAAATACAAACTATAAACCACAAAATAGATAAATTAAAATAATAGAATCTGATCAGTTCAAATCAATTTTGCCATTCTTTCAGTAAAAAAGCTTTTTTCAGCAAAAATAAAAAGGCTCTAAGGCCTCATTCAAACTGCATAGTATTTAGCACACTTTTTAATACACACAACATTATTATATTTTTTCTATGTTATTAAACTAACTGCAGAATTGATTTCAAAGCTTTTCGACAATGTTCATCATGAATTGTCAAATAATAACCTTTCATCGATAACTTAGTAATTCCTGACATTGTAATATTGCCGATGTATTCACAAATTTCACGAAATTTATATCCGCAAAGAATTCGCATAGTGTATACAATAAATGCCCTGATATAGCTATCTTTTCTGCTGTATTTATTTTTTAATACCAAAGGAGACTGGATACCCATAACTTTCATGACTTTTTTAACAAGTATATCAGGATCAATGTTCCTTGCAATTATTTTTTTCTCACTTCGGTATTCATTTGCAATGTACGAAGTAACTATGTCTTCATCTATTACATTGCTCATTCCTGATTCTTTCATATCCGTTACAAATTGTTGATACAATAGTACGGCCTTTTCAGGCACTTTTGAGAATTGACTAAGTATAAATTCTTTATCAACAAGTTTGTATATGTCATTTTGTATGCCAAGGTAAATTCCATATGATGAATATGGATATAAATGCTCCATGCCATTATACCCTTTTATATCTTTGCTGTTGTTATGTATATATGCGCTAAGTGAAACAGCATAAGCATTGCTATCTACAATTGTGCTTGCAAAACGTCCTTGGAACAAATGGCCGTGGCGTTTATATTTTCTGTTAAAATATGAAACATATGCGCTGTTCAAACAGTGCATAAATGTAGAAATATCAAAACCGTTCGGATTAATAAACATATGCACGTGATTATCCATTATGCAATAAGCATATATACTACATTTGTACTTTTCTTTATATCTTTTTAATAGCGCTAAATAATAACTTTTATCTTCGTTATTTTGAAACAAGTTAACCTCGCTTATACTTCTTGACATTATATGGTATATGCTTTCAGAAGATTTTACCCTTGCCACTCTTGGCATTATTACCCACCCCAGTATAAATATACCATAAAGAACATGTGTTTGTCAAATAAATATTATATTATTGTAAGGAAAGAAGTGTCCCCCACTTTGCGGCAGAGAAGTGTCCTCCGCTTTACCCTTTTTCAAAATTAACCTATATTTATAAAATACGAAAAAGATAAATTAATGGAACAATATGAAAGGATTATAATAAATCTGGTAGGGGATATAGGATTCGAACCTACGACTTCTACTATGTGAAAGTAGCACTCTAACCACTGAGTTAATCCCCCACTAATTATTATAATCCTTTATTCATTAAAATCAAGATATAACTCCTTATTTTTGCTATTTCAATTGCAGGCAATTTTGAGGATTAGCAAAATCCAGATTATTCATATAGAAAGCTAAATTCAGGTTTTAACATGTTGCCTAATTCCTGATAGTCAACTGTAAACTCTTGAATTCCGGCAGCATAGGGAAAATATTCGTATTGCTGGAAGTACACTACCACTCCATTATTAGACAGGTAATAATCCTGATCATCCTTAATAGCTGTGAATGGTGCAAGTAAATAATCAGGCAGCAATCCTGCTTTTATTCTTTCATCGATTTTTTGCTTTACAATATTGCTGATAAATGCAACATAATCTGCATCAGCTTGCATGAGATCCTTAAGCTTATATTCCTCACCTGTTTTCAAATCAAATGTATATGAACTTTGTACCGTTATTCCATGTGCTCCTCCTGTGTACTGATAATTAAATAAAACCAAGCTCAACAATCCGTTTTGATTATATTTCAACCTGTAATCAAAATAAGTTTCATATTTATTGGGGCTTATAGCAGATAAATCTGTACCTTCGTCAATAAAATCGGCATTCTTTTGTCCTTCATCTCTGGCAGCTTCAGCAGCTCCCCTCAAGATTGAGTTTATTTTGTCTTCCACATTCTTATCATTTAACCTCTCAATTTGCGGGTACTGCAATGTTATTTTTATTTTATCTGTTTCAGTTATTTCCTTCACTGTTCTGATAAAAATTGGATTCTCTTTTATGCTCTCAACATTGACCTTTGCATTTTTTTCATCTATTGAAATTTTAAGGCCTAGATTGTCAGAAAAGAAGTCATCTCTCATATACGTCCCGTCTTCAATATTTGCATTTTTATCAGACACATTATCTGCGTATTCCCCAGTCATATAATATTCATGATCATTAGCCGTTATTTTTTGATTTTTCAAATCAATCACAATCTTTTTACCAGGTTTGGAAACAGAAACCCCTTCGTTATTTTGGTACCACTCAACATTATAACCAAGTGCTTTGCAAACTGCTTCCAGGGGTAGGTAGACGTTTTCTTCTTCAATACTGGCATGAGCTTGAATTTTTTTGCCGTCTATTTCTATTTCAGAACGGTTGACAGTTTTGTCAAAGTTAAATCCGTTTGTAGATAAAATAAACATAACAAGAGTTCCAACAATAACACTTTTTAACATAGTTTACGCTCCTCATACAAATATTTAGCTTTTAAAGCTATATCTTTAAAAAAGAAAGAGTTATTTATATTTAATATTTATATACTACACAATTATATACAACTAAATTTTTGACGAATTAACCTATAAAAAGTTCCTGAATTCCTTTAACTTTTTTATATTATTTGATGCTATAAATGATATATTTTACTATTACCAGAGCAAACAGTAAAATGGGTATTGATTCATGGAAACAATCTAAAATATCACTCTTTACTATTCTTAGCTCTATTTTTCATATCAGTTTAAAAATACACTAATAGGAACTTATGTTTAATTAATAAATATCTTAAAGCAAGAAGCGTTTTTTCTCTATGAGAATGTTAAAAGAAAAAAAGGAGAGAAGTGTCCCTCTATTGCTTGTCTCTCCTTTGTTTGCCTAAGAAAATGTTTAAAAGAGAGAAGTGTCCCCATTTGTTGTTGCCCATTTTGCATTTTGCTGCTGGTGCCAAGGCAAATTAAAAGGCCTTCGAGAAATCCTCGAAAGCCTTGGTGCCGAAGGTCGGACTCGAACCGACATGGTATTGCTACCGCTGGATTTTGAGTCCAGTGCGTCTGCCAATTTCACCACTTCGGCAAGTGTTATATGCTTTTTAACAACCGCTTTAATATATTAACATAAATGCTTTTACAAATCAAGACTAATTTTTTTCAAATTAAACTTATTGTTTATTTGCCAGTTTAATATTTTCTTTTGTAACCATTTTATTTAATGTTTAGTTGTAATTATTTTTATTATGTCGTCGACAGACGTCCCTGCCTTTATTCTATATGTATCTGCAATAATACTCCTGGTGAGACCCAAATCTCTAATCCTCACATTAAACAGCTCAATATCATCTATAAGTCCTTTATTATACAGCTTTCTTCCTACTGCATTTGATAAATCGCCTCGATTTATTTTTATTACAACCTCCGTACCGGGCTCTAACGCAGCAGGCTTTGTCTCATTAACGGTGTTATTACCATTGCCGTTTCTTTCAGTGGCGCCTGCGGCGTTAGTAATATTTTCACTGGTTTTGCTTTCGTTATCGTTTCGCTCATTACCGGTACCAACATTATTATCGCCTTTTTCTGTATTACTTTCATCAACATTAACATTATTCTGTTCTTTATTTTCTCCGGCGATAGTATCCTCGCCAGAATCTTTAGTTTCTTTATTTTCACTGATGAAGTTATTATCTGCATCTTCTGCATCTCTATTATCTGTGTCTTCAGTATTTTTTAGGCCATTATCCATATCTTCATTGCCTATCCCAGCATTATTGCTGTTTTTTTCTGTCTCATCATTATCGTCTTTTTCTAAAGTAAAGATACTATTATTTTTTTCTTCATTAACATCTGATTTCCTGACAAGGTCATACATTGAACACAGCTTGTCTATGTCCTTCTCATCAAGCTTGTCCAAAGGGTTAAATCCCGTAGCGTATATAACACCTGCTATTGATGTAATTACAATACCTATTCCAATTCCAAAAATAACACTTCTTATGTGAAAACTATTCATACGCATCTACCTATTCAGTCCCAATATAAGTTGAACTTCACCTTTCCCGATATTCATTCTCTTTGCTATTTCAGTGTCACTCAAGCCTTCAGTAGCAAGCTTCAAGACCTCTCTGTGCTTGAAGCTTAGTGTCATAGCATTTTGCGCTGAATTTTCTGTTGCATTTTGTGCTGTATTTTTTTTTGCATTTTTTATTATATCCTTAATCGTATAAACATTGTTTTCCTGAAAATTTTCATTATTTAGATCTATCCTAACGGCATCAAAATTGCTTGAATTACCTTCAATATCTTTAACTTCTTTAAATCTTACAGTATTTGAAGTTTTGTATGTCAAATCTGCTTTGTTTGCCGGTTCAAATCTTTCTTTTTCTTCTTCTTTGTTTATTATGTCTGTTACTTTAAAATCTACATAATGCTCTGTTTTACCAATTCCACTGTTTTCTGTTTTTACATCCGCTTTAGTTTTTATTTTGTTTTCTGATTCATACTCTGCTCTAACTTCTGCTTTATATTCTGTATTCTCACTGACTTTTTCTCTATCTGTCACTTTAACATCTGTAGTATTTACTTCGTCATTATTGCCTATATTATCAGTGTCTGTGTTCATATTGATTTCTTTTTTTGTTTTTTTATTATTAAAATTTATCTGGTTAACTAAGTAATCAGAAAACCTATTCATTTCCAATATCATTTCTTCAGCTTCTTCAATTGTGCTCTTCAATTCTACTTTTTTTTCTTCCATCTGGTTCATATAGTTCTCTGACTTTTTCTTGTCATACTTTACCCATATTAAAGAAATAATTATAAGTAACAGCCCAAAAAAAATGATACTTATAAAGAAATGGCTCAATGTTTTCACCCTCTCTACAGCTTTATATCAATAGTTGATATTTGGCTGCTTTGCAAACTTCTTTTCGTATATTGTCTATTATCGCTTTCACTGTTTTCTTTATTTCTTTTATCTCCTTTTTCCCGACCGTCTTCCCGTCTTTTGCTGCCTGATTGCCTTTCTCTTATCGCTACATTCTCTGCTTTATCCCTGGAATATACCTGTTTTAAATTTTGTTCAGTTTTTTTTTGAGTCTGAATTGTTTGCTGCTGCTGTAATGCTGCATTCTTTTGCATTTCGGCTGAAGAAGTTTTCGATATTTCCAAAGTTCTTGGAACAGAAATTTGAAAGTCAATAGGTCTTATTGACACACATAACACTTCCTCTCTAAGGAATATTCCTTCTACCGCTGCCATCAATCTAAAGGACCTACTCTAATATCAGCTCCGTCTCTATAAAGTGTACAGTATTGTAGATTTTCCCTGACACGCATTGAACTTGCACCGATTGTCACTTTAACACCCGGATAAATGTAATTGTACGCCTTGACTTTACCAAAGGAATCCTGCTGTAAAGCAACTTCAACTTCAGAAAGCTCTTCCTTTAAATCTACCAGCTTGTTGGTTAGAAATAACTTTGTTCTTAATGCTTTGTTCAGCATGTTTTCTTTATCTTGTGTCAGCATACCGGCTATTTGGAGCTTTTTCAATATGTTTATTGCCTGTTCGGATTTTTTTATATCATTCTCAGCAGCTGAAATTTCATCTTTAATTTCTTTATATCTTTCACGTAGTCTAGGATCTACGCCTACTTCAATATCAGTACTTGTAGCCATATAAGAACCAATTACCTTTGCCTCAATTTCCTTACCAACTTTACAGGTGCCTCCTACCAAAAGCCCCTTTCTTCCGGACAGTTCCAACCTGTTCCCACATTTTACGTTACTGTGCATAATGGCCTCGGCTTTAATATCATTTCCAGCTTCAATATTACTGTTTTCAATGTATCTTGCAATTATATCTCCGCCGCATTTGAGTATACCTTTTCCCAGACCTTGCATACCCCTGCGTAAAATTATATCACCGCCGGCTTTTATTACAGCTCCTTCTACAACCCCCCAGACTTCAACATTACCACCGGCTTCTACAGTAAAACCTGTCAGTACATTACCTCTTACAATTATGTTTCCAACAAAAGATATGTTACCGGTTGAATTATCAACATCGGCATGAACTTCATATGTAGCAAAAACATTTACTTTTTCATCACTATATTCAACCTGTCCATCTATTGAAGCAATAAGAGACTGTCCGTCTTCGTCTGGTTCTACATTCTTGCCTCTTGGCAATGAAGCCTGCTTACCTGGCTTAGCAGGAATATCAGTTCCCGTAACCGTTTTACCTGGTGTACCATCTTCAGGCGGGATAAGTGTACAGAGTTTCTGTCCTTTTTTTACATTCTCAACAATATTTAATTGTCTGAAATCCACACTTCCATCTGCAAGGATTGCTGGTTTAATATCCTTTTTTATATTAAAATGAAACTCAATACTTCCGTTTTTCCCATCTGCTGGAAGTACGCCTTCAGCAACACATATCATTTTCCCATACACGGGATTACTCACAATGCTTTCAAGAACCAGATCGTTTATGCCAAATACTACTCCGTTATCTTTCAGAATATTTAATATTTCATCCTTAGTAAGCATTCTGCCGCCTTCCGGAGGCATAAGCGATATAAATGCCTTCATTTTATCAGGCGATATGAGGACTGAAGCCTGAGCATCTAATATCTCTTCTTTCTGAGGCTCTGCTATTTTAACAGGTATCTTGTTCGCTTTGACGACACATTCGCTGACAATTTTCTTATCGTAGTTCTTAACTTTCTTCCTTTCCAGCTTTTTTAGAACCTCATCAACATCTACGGCTTTTCCTTTCCCTACAGGTGGATAAACCGTCAAGAAAACACCATCATCAAAAAATCTGACCTCAAAGAAGCCATCATTTACATTTTTTTCATTTCTTATGCTACCGGTAAACATTTTAACCCCCCCCCTTCTGCAATAAGAACATTAGCATAACATCAGTCTGACAAAAGTGTTTTATGACGTGCAAGTTTTCCCCTTAGGCGAAGTATGGCCTTTGTATGAAGCTGTGAAATCCTTGATTCAGATACTGCCATTATTGCACTTATTTCCTTCAATGTTAATTCGTTAAAATAGTACAAAGTAATGACCATCTTCTCCTTCTCAGGAAGTTTATCTATTGCATCAGCAAGTATTTGCTTTATCTCTTCCATTTCAATATGTATTTCAGGATTGTCGTCTATGTTGCCGTTTGATATAGTGATGCCAGTTTCATTGTTTTGCTCAAAAATCTCTTCAAGGGATGTCATGGAACCAATACTTACATCATTTAAAAGTTTGTGAAATTCCCTCAGAGATATACCAAGTCTCTCGGCAACTTCATTATCATTAGCCGACCGCCCCAATTCATTCTCAAGATCAATATAGACTTTCTCCAATTCCTTATGCTTTTGCCTTAATGACCTTGGAATCCAATCCATTTCTCTTATGCTGTCTATAATAGCTCCCCTTATTCTGAGAGAAGCATAAGTTTCAAATTTAACCCCTTTTTTTACATCAAATTTATCAATTGCATCAATAAGTCCGAACACGCCAAATCCAACTAAATCATCGTATTCAACGTTAGTTCCAAAATAAATATTTAATCTTCCTGCAACATACTTAACCAGATGAACATATTGTAATATCAGTTTTTCCCTTATTGCAGGACTTTTCGTTTCACTATATTGCTTCCATATATCCATTTGTTTATTATTAGATGACATTTGCATCCTCCATGCATCTAAATTTATCTTATGTTGTTAATATGATTTTTCTATATTCTACTTTTATACTTTGTTTACTCTGTTTTTAAATATGTATTTTTTATAACCTTACTTGCCTTAAGAGGCGTAAACTCATCGCTGCTAATATCGTTGTCTTTTTTGTTCTCACCTAAATCAGTCAGCATTTCTACCCCTTTTTCAGTTGTACTATCGCTTTTTATTGATTCTTCTGCTACTTTCTTTTGGCTTTCCAATTTTTCTTTTTGTATTTTCTCATCAACTTGTTTTTTCATTTCAAAAATCAGTTTTCTCACACATAGTCCTATAATATAAAAAACCGTCATGCTTATTATCATTTTTATAAATGTATCCGTTGTACTTACACCTGAAAAATAACAAATCATTCCCACTATAATTGTAATAGTAGCAGTCAGAATAAATGGCAACCTCTGGATGTAACCCATAATGCACCTCTAAGCTATATTTTTTTCACTCCATGCCCAATTGTCCTTACAAGCAGACTTCCATCACTAGAGTAAAGTTCTATAGTTCTTCCATAATTACCACCGGTATCCTCAGCAATAATAGGTATCTTCAGCTCTTCCAGCTTTTCTTTAGTAGAAATTACATTTCTTGTACCTATTCTCATCATTTCAGAAGAATCTTCAAAGGCAAACATCTGTGCTCCTCCAGCGATTTTTGCAACCAAATGCCTTTTGTTTGCTCCCAGCTTTATCATTTCCTCTACTAACTTTTCTATTGCTGTATCCGCAAACTTTGCAACATTTGATTTATTTCTCGATTGAGTACTTGATGGAAGCATAATATGTGCTAGTCCAACAACTTTACTATGTGCATCATAAAGCGCTATTCCGACACACGAACCTAATCCAAGAGTTGTCAATACGCACGGATGTCTGGAACTTTTCAAATCTGCCATACCTACTCGAATAATATTGTCCATTAACCTAGTACCCCTAATGCTTTCAACATAATTTCATAGGACTCGATATCGGGTATGAGAAAAAAGTCTCCTATAACCCTGTTAGAACCTTCTTTAAATTCAGTTTCAATATAAAGTACATTATCCCCAATCTTTCCAAATTCAATAGCAGGTACACTTATAATTGCTCCTGCCATATCAACTGCCATATTAGGTACAGAAGGTTTAATATCAAGCCCTGTTAATCCAGATAATGCTGATATGTATGATCCTGTAAGTATATTCCCTATCTCCTTCAGTGCCGATATCTCTATTTCATTAAAATCTTCCTTACACTCCAGCGGCTTTCCAAGTAACATATTAACCAGAACATGAGCAGCGTCAATTTGTAGAATGAAGAGTATATTTCCTTTAATATCACCGTACACATTTAATAGAATTCCAACAACAATCATTTCAGCCCCACCGAGAATGTCACTTACATCCTTGAATTCAACAATTCTCACTTTAGGAACATCCATATCAACTTTTTTTCCCAACATTTCTGCCAATGCCGTTGCTGCATTTCCCGCACCAATATTTCCAATCTCTCGTAATACATCAATGTGCAAATTATTCAAATCATTAATATCAAAACTCATATCTATACTCCTAATTTCTTACGTTTCAGAAATATCAATTAATTTTTCAATATTAAGAATTGTAACAATTTTGTCATTAATTTTTCCTACACCGTATATAAAGTCCATCATAACATCATTGCTAAAACTTGCTATATTTTCAATAGAATCACTAGTAAGTCTTATAACTTCTGCAACTGCGTCGACAATTATTCCAATAACTATTTCTTCTGTTTTTAAAACTATTATTCTTGTTTCTTCAGTATCTTCAATCTCCGGAAGTTTAAATCTTTTTCTTATATCCATTACCGGTATTATTTCGCCTCTTAAATTTATTACACCTTTGATGAAATCAGGAGTCTTAGGTATCCTTGCTATGTTCATATCCTTCTCAATTATTGTGACTACCTTTTGTATATCAACACCGTATTCTTGACTACCTATTTTGAAAACCAAAAACTGTCTTACATCCATACTCTTTTCAGCAACCATCACTTTCAATACTCCCTTCTAAACAATGGAATTAACATCAAGTATTAATGCAACATTTCCATCCCCAAGTATAGTTGCACTGGTAATTATCTTGATACCTGACAGAAGTTTACCAAGTGGCTTTTGAACAATTTCCTGCTGTCCTATTATTCCGTCAACCAAAAGTCCTGACAGCTTATCGCCTTTCTTAACTATAACTACTGTAAGTTTCTTTTTAACCTTTTCCTCCTTAGGAACATCCAGTACCTTATCCAGCCTTATAATCGGTATGACATTATTTCTTAACAAGATAACTTCCTGATTTTGAACCCTTTTAATTTCATCAGGGGAAATTTTAATTATTTGGTTGATAGAGCTGAGCTGTATTGCATATTTCTCCTCTCCTACAACAACTAGCAATGCTTGAATTATGGCAAGGGTAAGAGGAAGCCTTATAATGAATTTACTGCCTTTGCCCTCTTCTGTTTCTACGTCTACTATACCGCCCAGAGATTCTATTTTAGTCTTTACGACATCAAGCCCTACTCCCCTGCCGGATATATCAGTTATTTTATCTGCAGTGCTGAAACTTGGCCTGAAAAGATAATCAATGATATCTTTTCTTGAAAGATTGCCTACAATTTCTTTGCCAACAAGACCTTTTTCAACAATTTTTCTCTTAACTTTCTCAATATTTATACCTTGACCGTCATCATCCACTTCAATAACTACATCACTGCCATCCTGATAAGCACGCAGGAATATCTGGCCTACTTCAGGCTTGCCCATCTTTTTCCTTTCTTCAACTGATTCAATGCCATGATCAATTGCATTTCTCAATAGGTGTATCAAAGGCTCACCTATTTCATCAATGACTGTTCTGTCCAGTTCCGTCTCTTCTCCTGACATAATCAGGTTTACTTCTTTCCCCAACTCTTTTGATATGTCCCTTATCATTCTGGGGAATCTGTTAAATACCGTTTCAATAGGTACCATTCTTACCTTCATCACAGCATCATGAAGATTGGTTGTAATTCTTTCAAGATACTCAATGGTTTCAGTAAAAGCCTGTGATTTTTCCCCAACGGCTAATCCTTCAAGCCTTGTTTTTTGTATAATCAGCTCGCTTACCAGATTAAGTAAAACATCGAGCCTGTTTATATCAACCCTTACCGTCTTTCCTGTTTTCGCTTTTTTGTTTGACATAGCATGCTCATCAGAACCATTTGTAATATCAGCTTCAAATTCAATAGAATTATTGCTCTGCTTTGAAGACAAATCAACATCCTCATTCAATCTTACATTTATGGGCTCAGCTGCTACTTCCTTTATGACAATATCCCTAACCTCGGAAATAGAATTAATCCCATTAATGAATAACTGTTTGTCTTCTTTAGTAACCACAATAACGGTAAAATTATAATCAAAATTCTCATCTTCTATATCTTCAACCTTGGGAACAGATTTTATTATATCCCCATATCTCTCCAATAATTGGAATACAATAAATGCTCTTGCAGACTTAAGTACACACCCGCTGTCAAGAACGACAGTAATCTGATATACATTCAATCCCATCTCATGAGCTTTATTAATAGCATTTTTATCATATTGGTTAAGTTCTAAAGTTGGTACAGAAACAGTCTCTGCTTGTCCTCCTTCAGCTACTGTTTCTTCATGTTTGACAGCCTTTACTCGCATTTTATTATTTACTTCACTTAGTAATTCTATTAAATGACTATAATCTTTGTTTCCTTCATTTCCGGTTTCTGCAATGCTATTAACATAACTCTCCAAGGCATCAAGACAATTAAATAGTAAGTCCATTAATTCAGAATTCACAGAGAATTCTTTATTTCTTAGTGATTGAAGTACATTTTCCATATCACCTCATTTGAAAAAGTAAATTCCACCCCTTGAAGGCAAAGAGCGGAATTTAGTTTTGCAAAAACATATAAAAAGTTATAGTGGAATTAAGTTTTTCAAAAAGTTATTATAACTTTGGGTGG
>Ga0134104_1000331_pt1 | contig 57356 bp, 57 predicted proteins | sample 15_3_2metaG_FD_94455 | JGI IMG/M metagenome (GOLD analysis project Ga0134104, IMG submission 94455) | Switchgrass degrading microbial communities from high solid loading bioreactors in New Hampshire, USA - 15_59_3.3_214_A2 metaG | ecosystem: Engineered > Bioreactor > Semi-continuous > Anaerobic...
AAAATCCTTTGTAACCAGCATGATAAGTGGATTACAAAGGATTGATTTATTTTATTGGATAACATCCTTATCCCTTAAACCTATTCACTTAATCCTGTTCCGAAGGAACATCTTTATTTTCAGTGGAACGACTTTATTTGCAATGGAACGAGTTTATTTGATGTTTACAACAGGGCTGGGGTTTCATGTTCGCATCAGTATACTCCTTAATCATTCGGGCTCTTGGATATCCCCTTTCATTATTGACCGAATCAATGTAGAATCCCCTGTTATAGTAAAAACGGACAAGATTAGTGTTGTTCGAGGCAGTATAAAGAAATGCCCGTTTTATACCCTTTGATATAAGAAACTTATCGACAAGGTTCAGCAGTGACTCTCCAACACCCATATTGCGGTGCGAGGAATCAACTGCAAACCTGCTTATATATGCCTCATCTCCGGTGATGCTGACACGTATTGATCCGATAATTGCACCGTCAATAATGGCAACAAATACAGTATTGTTATGTATTTCAAATTCTATATCCGATATGGTTTCCTTCAGTGCATCTACTTCTTTTACACCTGCGGCTTCGGCATATTCCCTGAAAGCTGTTTGCTGTAACGAATAAATTTCGGGTGCATCTGCGGTAACCGCATGCCTGATGACAATAAAATTTTCCAAAGATAAAACCTCCCCGGATTAATCAGCCATGAGCTTGACCATAACCGCTTTTTGTACGTGAAGCCTGTTTTCGGCTTCATCGAATACTGCCGAATTAGGACCGTCAATAATGTCTTCGGTAACTTCATAGCCCCTGTATGCGGGCAGACAATGCATAAATATAGCATCGGGCTTGGCAAGCGAGAATAGTTCCTTATTAACCTGGTACGGCAGAAATACTTTTATTCTTTGCTCCTTTTCATTTTCCATTCCCATGCTGACCCATGTATCAGTATATACCACGTCAGCATTCCTGACCGCTTCTTTCGGATCACTTAAAATCTCAATTGTTGTGCCCGTGGTTTGTGCAATCTCCATTGCGATCTTTACATATTTATCCATGCATGAATATTCCTTTGGAGTGGCAACCGATATATCCACTCCCGTCTTAGCGCACCCTATCAGCAATGAATGGGCCACGTTGTTGCCGTCACCTACATAAGAAAGCTTAAGGCCTTTAAGCTTTCCTTTCTTTTCCCGTATTGTCATTAAATCAGCAAGGATCTGGCATGGATGAAGTTCATCGGTCAGACCGTTTATAACAGGAATGCTGCCATATGCAGCCAGATCTTCCACGTCTTTTTGCCTGAAGGTACGAATCATTATACCGTCCAGGTATCTCGACAATGTTTTTGCGGTGTCGTGTATTGTTTCACCTCTTCCTATCTGTATGTCAGAAGCACTTAAAAACAGGGCATATCCGCCTAGCTGGTGAATTCCCACTTCAAAGGAAACACGCGTACGGGTTGATGACTTGGAAAAAATCATTCCCAGCGTTTTGCCCCTGAGGTGATGCTTATGGTCAATCCTGTTTTTGTTTTCATACTTGAGTCTGTCAGCTAAATTCAGTACTTCCAGTATTTCTTCCGTAGTCCAGTCTTTTAAACATATTAAGTGTTTCATCGCGCACCTCCCAAAGGAATGTGTTGTATAATTATACATCATAACGAATAAAAATTCAATTCATTTTTTGAATTTTTTTATGTGAACATCAACAAGTCTGTTTTATGCTGCTTATATTACTGAGAAAATAGAAGTTTATAGGACCATCAAGATAATGAGTACAGGTAATCCGCCGGCATGTTGTTAAGTTTTGGATTAAAATTTACGATATATCCTTATAGAAAATTCAAATTTAAAATTTAAACCGAAAATAGGAGTATTGGTTATGGATCTTGCGACACTGATAGGCATTATATTTGGAATTATATGTCTTCTTTGGGGTATGTACGATGGAGGGAACCCGTCGTCTTTCTGGAGTCTGAGTTCAATTGCGGTAACGATGGGAGGAGGTATAGCCTCCACGATTATTGCGTTTACGCTGGAAGACTTCAGAAATGTTATGCGGGTTCTGCCCAAATTGCTAAGAAGAAAAAACCAGTCACCGTATCAGCTTATTCAGCTGCTTGTTGAGTTATCACAAAAAGCAAGAAGGGAAGGGCTCCTGGCTCTGGAATCAAACCTGGAAGAAATTGATGACAGGTATCTGACAAAGGCACTGGAACTTGTAGTCGATGGGGTGGAACCTGAGATTATACGTGACTCGATGCAGCTTGAACTGGACAATATGAGCATAAGGCACGGAAAGGGTATTGCAATTTTTAAGACGCTGGCTGCTGAGTTTCCTGCATGGGGTATGATAGGTACCCTGCTGGGGCTTATAAATCTTCTTAAAGCCATGGATGATCCCTCCAAGATAGGGCCGGCAATGTCCCTTGCACTTGTAACAACTTTTTACGGAAGCGTTCTGGCAAACTGGATATGCATACCCATAGCCACAAAGTTGCAGGAGCTCAGTACAGAAGAAATCAGAATCAAGGAAATGATTATTGAAGGTGTTCTTTCGATACAGTCGGGCGAAAACCCCAGAATTATGGAACACAGGCTGAAAACATTCCTTTCGCCTGAACAGAGGGAAGATTACGAAAGAATGATTGCAAGCAGTAGCAGCATTCAGGCTAACGTTCAGGCAAGCAGAGTTCCGTAACCTTTCAGTGTTTTAAGGCGGTGTTAAGTGATGAAAAAGAGGAAAAAAAGAGGAGAAGGTGGTTTGGACTTCGTCGGCAACTGGTTAAATACATACAGTGATATGGTTACCCTTCTTCTTTGTTTTTTTGTAATGCTTTTCGCTATGTCTGTTATTGACGTGCAGAAGTTTGAAGATATTTCACGTTCTATAAAAAATTCGCTTATCAGAACAGGCAATGGCGGAAGCCTTTTGTATCAAAACATGGGAAAGAGGATACTCACCGTTAATTTTGTAAATCCCGATGAGACAGGTCAGAAAATTGTGGATAATGAGCGCTATATCCAGACTGTTGAAGAAATTATTCTGAATGATAAGGAAAAATTAAGGCAAGAAAGATTTGCAAGGGCAAAGGAACAACTCAGCCAGGATTTTACCGAACTGGGAATCGCGGATTTGGCGGAAATAATAGAAGAAAAAGAATTTATAATAGTAAGACTCAACGAACAGATATTGTTCAAACCGGGAAGCGCTGAAATTCTTGAAGAGGGAAAAAAGACCCTTGATGTGGTGGGAGAATCCCTGAGAGTCCTGGATACAGATATAATAGTGGAAGGTCATACCGACACGGTACCGATTAATACACCATTATTTCCCACGAATTGGGAACTGTCAACAAGACGGGCGACAAACGTCGTTTTATACCTGGTCAATGAAATCGGTATGGACCCTGCCAGGTTAACCGCCGCAGGATGCGGGGAATACAGGCCGATAGCAGATAACAGTACTGCCGAAGGGCGAAGTATAAACAGAAGAGTTGAACTGAAAATTATGAAATAATGCACTCTCCTTCTAGAAAGATTTTATTCAGCCGGGCTTGCCCCATTAAAGGGCGGGCCTTTTGCTTTTCCGGGAAATAATATAAAATATATGAAAAACAAAATAATTATTCATGATGATATTATATACAGAGGGGTCTTTCTATGGAGAAAGATGCAATTGCCGAAATACTTGAAAAACTGATCAGGAATGATATAAACGAGGCACTGAAACCTATGGATCTCCAGGTGGGGAAAATTGAACTTACATATGATGAAAGACTTCTGCTGGTTATCAATCTTGAAACAGTAAATTCCGGTTTATATGCTTAGAATTATTGAAATAAAAAAAGAGGCGCATTTTCAATGCGCCTGTTTCTGCATTTTGCCGGTTTATTCGGATGCAGGAGCTTCTCTGAATAAAAGGCTTATACTGTAGATTCCTGCAATGCCTACCAGAGTATAAACAATTCTGCTTCCCAGAGCATCAACTCCTCCGAATATACCGGCTACAAAATCAAAGCTGAAAAGTCCGACAGTCAGCCAGTTCAATGCGCCTATAATCAAGAGTACAACTGCCAGTCTGTCAATAGGTGTTCTCATAGCTACAACTCCTTTTACCTTAGAGTACGTGAATTTATAACTTCTATACAGCCGGAAACCTTTGCATCCTGCAATAATAAAGAAGTTTAATACAGGATCCCGATTTTTAGTATGACCTGCATTCAATAAAAAAATACCCGTCATAATTTTTGTAAAAATTTTAAAAATTGTTTAAATTTTTTGTTCTATGTAACAGTTAAGTTTCTGATTGTTGAAGATGACGGTTTTGCTGTGTTATAATGATGCCACCGTTTATCGCATATAAGCCTTATTAAAATATTTGTAAAGGGAGATACAGGTATGAGTGCTTTTTGGGACAGTGAGGAATTATTGGGCAGGCTTCCGAAAAACAGTCGTGAGGAAATACATATTAAGAAAGTTACCAAGAACGGTAAGGATTACCTGGATATAAGAACGTTCTGGTTTGATTCAAACGAGGATACGTACAAACCCAGTCAGAAAGGTGTTACAATACCATTTGACGTGATAGCGGAATTAAAAAGCATTATTGAAAATATCGAGGAATGAAAGCCGCACCCCTTTTCAAAGGGATGCGGCGCTCTATGTGAATAGCCAGAAGGTTCCGGGCCCGAAAACCCTCGGCTGCTTATATCATATGCAGAATAACGGGAAGGTGTGCATATTGGGTTTTATAGAACGACCTTTATTGCCTGAACATGATGTTTTATTAATGGCTGTTGATGCACGAATGGAAACCGGTATGAAAAACGCTCTTGAATCTTATGGTATTGATCTGGTTGAAATCCCCCCCTATGATGGGCTCGCAGAACCTGTGGCAGGGCATGTCGATATGAATATAACCCATATCAGGGGCAATATCCTGGTCTGCCGGCCAGGTTTGCCGGGAAGTATATGCAATAAACTGGAAAAATACGGATTTGAAATATATATCGGGGATTCTGTACTACAGAAGGATTATCCTTTGGATGTGGCATATAATGTTGCAATATTGGGAGATTTAGCTTTTCATAATACTAAGTATACCGATCGGGTAATCCTGGAACTCCTATTTCAATTAAATATCCGTCTTGTGCATGTAAACCAGGGTTATACGAAATGTTCGTTACTTCCCGTATCACCTGAAGCGATTATTACAGATGATCCGTCAATAGAGAAAGCCGCTCTGGAAAAAGGTTTTGAAGTGCTCAGAATTCCCCCACAGAAGAATATTCGACTGGACGGTTATAATTATGGCTTTATCGGTGGTACTGCAGGGTTCATAGGCAAAGACTTGCTTGCTTTTGCCGGGAATATCGACATGCTGGACAGCAGCGAGGATATAAAAAGCTTTTTAAATAAACACGGGGTAAAATGGGTAAATCTGGGTTATGACAAAATATGTGACTACGGCAGCCTGATACCGTTATATGAAAAAGGATGATTGGGGGTATTGCAATGGATTTAAACAAAACTGAAAACAGCAGCGAAGCTTTGGACAAGCAGCTTGAAAAGGCGATTGGCGCAGCAAACGGGGAAGAGAAGGAAAGTACTGTCGGGAACGTCGCTGTACCGCAGGAAAATGACACAAGTATTGTGCCCGGCAAAAGTACAAGAATCCTGAGCGTAGGGGAATGGATGCTGGTTATTTTTGCGATGCTGATTCCCATTGTTAATATTGTTTTTATGGCTGTATGGGCTTTTTCATCAGACGGAAATGTTCACAGGAGAAATTTTGCAAGGGCGGCAATGCTTTGGCTGATTATTCTTTTAATCGCCTGTGTCGTGGCATTGTCGATTGCAGGATTTTCCGGTGTTAATCTGCTTCGAAATATGATTACGGGGCAAGCAGGGTAAAAGGATATACAGGTATATTTCTTAGAATCCAGAAGGCAAAAAGTAAGGCAATGAAAACGTACGCCACAGATGAGTGCCTTTTCAGAAGCCTGTTAAAAGGTATGAATGGGCTTCTGCCCGTAACCAAGAATGAGAACCACATATAGAGGGAAATTGAAATAAACGTTATTATAAATGGCCACAGAAGGTTATATGAAAAAGCATCTATGAATCTTAAATTCATGGCACAGTGAAGCGCGCGTGTCATGCCGCAGCCGGGACAGTATAAACCTGTAAAATAGCGCAGGTAACACGGCGGTGTAATCTGGAACTTTGAAGGATCGACCATGTAAACTATGGTACAGGCTGTTATAATAATTACACATGTCAGTACCAGCAGAAATAAACGTGTAAATGGCTTACCAAAAAAGGCAAGCCATTTTTTTATACATTTCATTATTCTTTCCTTCATATTAGTACAGATTGTAGTAATATTCATATTGTCTCAGGAACTCGTCCATAAATCCCCTGTAAAACTCACTGTTGATAAATACAATTGAAAGTACGATGCTGATTATTATTGAAGCAAGAAGTATGCCGAAACTTACCCAGCACCATTTTTTTGTATCTTCGGATGCTTTCCGGGCAAGTTCATTGTTTCCTGCCAAAACATGGGCTTCCACCTTGTTAGAGCTTACAAGAGCCACAATTGCAAAGGGAAGCGCCAGTATCGGAAAACAAAAAACACAGCATAATATGGCACTGAATACAATTAAAAGTATGGACTGAACCTTATAATCCGGGATTTCTCCGGGAGCGGTTCTGTTTACTGGGTATTCCTGCCCATTGGATGGCGGCTGTTGACTTGGGGTGTTATTCTCAAGCAATTCACCGCAATTGGGACATATACTTACATAATCCCCGACCTCGTGCCCGCACTTCGGACAAAACATAAAAAGACCCCTCCTAAAAAAGAACAAGTATCTTCCGGCGAAAAAGTTTCCGGATGCATTGCCACTAACCGGAAAATCATGTAAAGATTGAATGCAAATCTTATCCTATTATACAGTAAAAAAAACAAGTTAGCAATAAAATCATGTTTTTTCCTGCTGAAAGAAAATATGTCAATGGCTTGACATATTGTTTTACATATTATAATATTCAAGTAGCATCAACGTTTATGAATTTACGCTGGTTGTAATTGCTCATATAACAAATCTTTGTGGATCCCCTGAATAAAGGAAATTATTCCCGGTCTGACTGACAGGTGAAATAATGGTGCATGTTGGAAAAATCCGTAAGTCATTGGTATACAAAATAACAGTAAGTTTAACGATAATTATCGTTATTTTATTGACTGTTCTTGTATTGAGCAATGTATATTCCCTGAGGGTTGTGAAAAATAATGTTGTAAATGCTTGTCAGAATCAATTGTCCATATATATGAACGATATCCGGAGCAGCTTTACGGAAGTTACAAGGGATTTGAATGAAATATCGGTAAAGTTTATAGAGAATGTAGTAAATTACGGGAAAGAAAATGAGCTGAACCGCTATTTTCGGGCAGTTGAACTGAAAGATGTTTTGACTGCTAAAATTATAACCGGCAATGCAAAAGACGGATTATTTGTTTTGAAACCGAAGGACGGTTTGGTACTTTTCCAGTTCAGCAGCAGAATTCCGGCCAAAGAAAGAACACGGCTAACCGACCTGCTTAATTCGGAAAATGCCATTACACGGCTTAATACCAAAGGGAGCTGGTGTTTTATTGAAGCGGACGGCTGCAATTACATTGTAAAAAGTTTTACCGTATATGATTTTCTGATAGGCGCAATTATAAAGCCCGATACATTACTGACGGATATTGCAGAAGACCCTTTTTATGGCACGGTGTACATAATAACAAATAAGAACGATGAAATTGTATCCAAATCATTTTCTGAATCTGAATCCCTGGATAATATACTGATTCTTAACAAAAAGCTGGACGAGGATGCTCTGAAAAACAAATACCTGGTAATTTCAGCCGATATTCCCGAAATTGAAGGCAGAATGTCTTGTATTATTGAAAGCAAAAATGCGTTTTTGGGATTGAACCTTATTCAGTGGATTATAGTTCTTCTGGGTATAGTTTCAGTAATTGCCGTGCCCTTTGTTGTATTTTATCTGTTTGAAAATATAGTAAAGCCGGTTCAGCGGTTAATCACGGCAACAAGGGAAGTGGAAAGAGGAAACTGGGATTATAAAATAACCGAAAAGAAAATACCCGCGGAATTTGCTCAGCTGAATGATGCCTTTTTTTCCATGGTCAGAGAAATAAAAGAGCTGAAAATTGCTTCCTATGAGGAAAAAATAGAACGCCAGAAAGCAGAGTTAAGGTATCTGCAAATTCAGATAAGGCCGCATTTCTTTCTGAATGTACTTACTACCATTTCAAACCTGACATACCAGGGAAAGAGCGAAGAAATACGAAAACTGATACAATACCTGTCCAAACACCTGAGATATATTTTCAGGGGAGGATTGGTACTGGTTACGCTGAAGGAGGAAATTGAGTGCGTAAAAAACTATATACGCCTGCATGAAATGAAATTCCCAAACAATATCTTTTATGTTATTGAGCTTGCACCCGGCACAGAGAAATGCAGAATGCCGCAGCTGATTATTCAGACCTTTGTTGAGAATTGCTTCAAGCATGCCCTTTCAGTTGATTCAATGCTTTCAATACTTATTAAAACCGATATCATTAACAGAAATAATGCAAGCTATGTGAAAATTGTAATTGAGGACAACGGTGACGGATTTCCGGAAGAAATAATTGAATGCATAAACGGGTCTGCGGATATGAAATTAAAGGACGGTGAAAAAATAGGCATAGCCAATATAAAAAAGACATTATCGCTTCTGTACAGGGAGAATAACCTCCTGAAAATCAGCAACTGCGAACCCTCCGGAGCGCGGGTTGAGATTTTTATTCCGATAAGGGGGGAAAGCAATGCGTTGCCTTCTTGTGGATGACGATTTTGCTACTTTGAATGTTCTTAAGGATTTTATTGACTGGAACGCATATGGAATAGATTCAGTTGAAACAGCATGCAATATTAAAACGGCAAAGGACCTTATTGTCAGAAACGTGCCTGATGTAATAATATGTGATATCGAGATGCCGAAAGGCTCAGGGCTGGATCTGATTAAATGGATTAGGGAAAATAATTACGATTGCCAGTTTATCTTTCTGACCTGCCATGAAAAATTTGAATTTGCTTCAGAAGCAATTGCATATGATGCAGTGGCGTATGTAACCAAGCCCTTTGATAACAGTAAAGTGAAGAATGCAATAGCAAAGGCGATAGAAAAAATAAAAATTAACAGGAGAGTTACGGAATACAGCAAATACGAACGGTACTGGCTGGAAAGCAGGGTACTGATTGAACAGGGGTTCTGGAGAGATTTGCTGTTCTATAATATTTTTCCTCAGATAAACCACATAGAGAATGAAATCAGGAAAAGGCATCTGGACGTGAATGTTAATGAAAAATACTGCCTGCTGCTGGTAAGCGTAAGCGGTTCACAGGTTGAAGAATCATCATGGGACGGGAATATTTTCGCTTTTGCCTTTTCCAATATGGTTACCGAGATAATTTTCGGTGAACCATTATTCTGCCGTTCGGTCAATTATACTCGGAACGAGAATTTCCTAAATATTGCGGTTTTATTCGCCGATACAGATATGAAAAATATCCGGGACAAATGCATGGCGGTTATAAGTTCATGCAGAGAGTATCTGCAGTGTACATCGTCCTGTTATGTCAGTATTCCGGCAGAGATTCAGAATCTGGCAAAGATCAGGGAAGAACTGGAGCAATTGGACCGGGAAAATATTACCGAAAAAGGCAATGTTATTTTTCAGAACATAAAGCAAAGCAATGAAATTAAAGAATCATATTCATTGGATATAAACCTGTTCAACCAGTTGTTTCTCATGGGAGAAAAACTGAAAATCGTAAATACTCTTAAGAATGAACTGGAACGGCTTAAAATGGAAAACCGGCTGGACAGCAATACCATTCATTGTATTCAGCATGATTTTATGCAGGTTGTTTACTCTTACCTTTACAAAAACGAGGTACAGGCGCATATTCTTTTTATGGATCAGACATCCAAAAAACTGTATAAAAATGCTGAGAACAGCCTGTTTGACATGATGAAATGGGCGGCTTACATAACGAATAAAGCTATTGACTACATCAATGAAATGCAGCAGTCGGAAACGGTTGTTGAAAAGGCCAAAAGATTTATCCAGCTTAATTATTCCAGGAATATTACCAACCAGGATGTGGCGGATCATGTTTTCCTCACGCCGGGGTATCTGGCCAAAATCTTCAAGGCGAAAACAGGAAAATATATCAATAATTATATCAATGAATGCAGGATCAATGCAGCCAGGGAAATGCTTCTGCAAACCGATGACAGCATAACTGACATTGCCATGAGGTCAGGTTTTGACAACATATCATATTTTTCAACGGTGTTCAAAAAAATAACCGGAGACACTCCCTATGAGTTCCGTAAAAAATACAGGCAGCATTGATTAAAAGTCAAAAATCTGATATTTGAAAAAAGACTGCGGATTTTTAAAAGAAATCCGTTTAAGCTGCTGTTATATTTGAATCAGAAACTCATTGCCGGTGAAGGAGGTTAGGAAATGAGAGCAAAACGTGTTTTGTTGTTCCTGGTAGTTTTCGCTTTGCTGTTTGCAGCAGGGTGCGGGACGAAAACCTCAGTAAATGGCGGCAGCGAAAACGGAGACGCAGTCCGGAATGCAGGGGAAAGCGGCAAAGCGAAAGACAGTGAAAAGCCTGAAAAAGTAGTTATGGCTTTTATAACTTTCAATAAAATACCCGACAGCATGGATCGAATTAATGAAGCCGTAAGCAAACTGACAAGAGAAAAAGCGAACGTGGAAGTGGAGCTTAAACCATACGGACCGGTGGATTATTCCCAGAGAGTGAATCTTGCCCTTGCAAGCCAGGAGCAGATGGATTTATATTTGCCCACGCTGGGAGAGTTTGCGTCGTACGTTTCCAAGAACCAGGCTTATCCGCTGGACGAACTGATTGAAAAGTACGGTAAAGAAATGACCGAAATGCTCAAGAAAGACTTTGGCGACGATATATATAAGGCCACTACGATGAACGGGCATATTTATGCCGTTCCTGCAAACAAAGGCATGGCCATTCCGCTGCAGTTCGTATACGATGCGGATATACTGAAGGAAACAGGTTTTACGGCCGATGATATTAATTCAATTGAGGATTTGCCAAAGGTTTATGATGCCGTCAAGAAACTGTATCCTGATATGATTCCGTTTGTTCCGATAAATGTCAGCCCTACTGAAACGAATCTTGTTCTGTATCTGAGATGCGCCTATGAAATTGACATGCTGACAGATCCCTCAGGAGTGGGTGTTGTAATAGGCGACAGCGGAAAGGTTGTAAACCTTTATGAAACGGATATTTTCAAGAACGGTGTAAAAATGATGAGGGAATGGTACCTGAAAGGTTACCTGCAGAAAGATGTGGCAACCACAACGTCAAATTTCATGGAAATGATTCAGGCAGGACGGGGATTTTCCACCCTTGGTGGATACAGCGGAAAGGAATCGGGCAAGCAGCTTAGTGCCATGGCAAACAAAAACATCGAAATGAAACGTCTGGTTCCGTACTATTTTGATACTAGTGCCGTTAACAGTGTTGTATGGATGATTTCCAGCACTTCAAAAGTACCTGAGGCGGCAATGAAATTCCTTAACCTTGTTTACTCCGATAAAGATGTTCTGAACACGATTCTGTGGGGGGTCGAAGGGGAAGATTATATAAAGGTTGATGAACATCATGTAAGGTATCCTGACGGGAAAACCGCTGATACGGTTGGTTATACTGCGGCGCTGTGTTCAGGTCTGATGGGTTCTGAATCGCTGCAGTATGTGGCTGAAGGTGTCAGCTGGGAAGATGTGGAGTTCAAGTTGAGAGAAAACAGGGAAACCAAGAGATCACCCTATTTTGGTTTCATATTTGATCCGCAGAATGTGAAGACTGAACTAAGTGCAATAAATAATGTTAAAAACCAGTATCTTCCCGGTCTTATAAGCGGGGCACTGGATCCTGACGAAGCATTGCCGAGATTTATAAATGATTTGAATACAGCCGGTGCACAGACCGTGATCCAGGAAAAACAAAAACAGCTTGACAAATGGCTTTCCGAGCGAAATAAGTAAAAATGACAGTTTAATTTGTGTAGAATGGAGCCTGATTTTCATGCTCCATTTTACACATAACACCATCAGATAAAAAGGGTGTAATATATGAAAACGGCGGGAAAAACAAAAAAAAGCAATTCAAGCACTCTTCCGTTGATGCTTCTGGCAGCGCCTGGGCTTATATACATGCTGATAAACAATTACATACCCATGCTTGGAATTTTTATTGCCTTTAAGGAAATTGACTATTCAAAGGGGATATTTAGAAGCAACTGGGTAGGGCTTAAAAATTTCCGGTTCCTGTTCAGGACAAATGATGCTTTTATAATGACCAGAAATACGATATTGTATAATATAGCCTTTATAATTTTGGGTACAAGCTGTTCAATATTTATTGCCATACTGATGTCAGAGATTTCCGACAGGTTCTGTTCCAAGATTTTTCAGGCCGGGCTTATTCTTCCCAATCTGATATCGATGGTGGTTGTTTCATATATAGTCTATGCTTTTTTAAATGCCGATACGGGATTTTTAAACCTTTCCATACTAAAACCCCTTGGATTCAGGGAAATAAGTTGGTATTCAGAGCCATCTTACTGGCCGTATATACTGACGTCGGTATACCTGTGGAAAACATCGGGATACAATTCAATAATATATATAGCATTTATTGCCGGAATAGACAAAGGGATATACGAATCTGCGAGAATAGACGGGGCAGGGAAATTCAGACAAATATTCGGTATTACGCTTCCGCTGCTGAAGCCAGTTATTATCACTATGTTTTTATTGGCGACGGGTAGAATTTTCAATTCCGACTTCGGCCTGTTCTACCAGGTGCCCATGAACTCGGGAGCACTATACAGCACAACCCAGACAATAGATACTTATGTTTACCGGGCATTGATGCAGCTTAATGATATCGGTATGTCATCTGCTGCAGGATTTTATCAGTCCATTGTAGGTTTTCTGCTTGTAATAGGTGCCAATGCCATAGTGAGAAAAGTTGATCCTGACAATGCACTGTTTTGAGGTGACAAAATGCGACTGAACAGCGAGAGAGCTTTCAGAATTTTTTCGGTTATCGTCCTTTTAATACTTACAATAATTGCATTCATGCCATTCGTTCTAATTTTCGTTACATCATTTACAGACGAAACCGTTTTGATAAGGAGCGGTTATACTTTTTTTCCTGAGAAACTGAGCCTGAATGCATATAAATATTTGTTCAGCAACTATTACACCATTTTAAGGGCTTACGGCGTTTCAGCATTTGTTACGGTTACCGGCACGGGAGTCGGCGTTCTGATAACCGCTATGCTGGCATACCCGATGGCCAGAAAGGATTTCAAATACCGAAACCTGCTTGCATTTGCTGCGTTTTTCACTCTTCTGTTCAACGGAGGAATAGTCCCGTCATATATTATGTGGACCAGGCTGTTTTCAATTAATAATACCCTTGCTGCGCTGATTATTCCCAATTACCTGATGAATGCGTTTAATGTCCTGCTGGTAAGGAATTATTACACCGGGAATGTTCCTGCGGAAGTAATCGAGTCGGCAAAAATTGACGGTGCGGGAGAAATGAGGATCTTTTTCAGGATAATGCTCCCGATGTCCGTTCCGGTTATTGCAACAGTTGGTCTTTTTACCGGACTGGCATACTGGAATGACTGGATTAATGCGCTGTATTACATAAGTTCACCGGTATATTATGGTATTCAGAACCTGCTGATAAGACTTCTGAATAACATCCAGTTTCTGAAAAGCAGCCAGGCAGCGACGATACTGGCCGGAAGAGAGGTAGAACTGCCAAGTACCGGTATTCGTATGGCTCTTGCCGTTCTTGGCATACTCCCGATTATAATTCTGTACCCGTTTCTGCAGAAATACCTTATAAAAGGTGTTGTGATGGGTGCGGTAAAGGGCTGAATATTATTATATCATGTTCCGGGAAGGGGAAGATGAGTATTATGACTGCCAACGAAGTAATTGACAGGATTCTGACTGATTCCTGCGGGGATTTCAGGCTGGAAAAAACCTGTGATTTGATTGTTGCAGGAAAAGGCGATACAGAGGTAAAAGGAATAGTAACAACTTTCATGGCGACGGTCAATGTTATCCGTAAAGCGGTTGATATCGGCGCAAACATGATAATTACCCATGAACCTACATATTTTAATGCTTCTGACAGAACCGACTGGCTTAAGGATGATGAAATTTACAAAGCGAAGAAAAAGCTCATTGATGATTATCAGATTGTAGTCTGGCGATATCATGACCATATGCATCTGGCGAAAACCGACAGGATATACGACGGGCTTCTGAAAGAAATAGGATGGGAGAAATACCTGATTAAAGATCAAAAGCATCCCCATTGCTATGCAATCGGGGAGATGACACTGCAGAACCTGGCTGAATTTTTCAAGGAAAAATTCTCAATGGATACGGTTCGGTACATCGGGAATCCAAAAATGAAATGCAGAAGAGTTGCGATACTTGTCGGGGGCGGCAGCCTTGGCCTTGGCAGGGAAGAAATGCCTATGGAACTGGTCAGGGAAATGGGCATCGATGTTGTTGTATGCGGTGAAATAACAGAGTGGACTCTTTGTGCATACATAAACGATGCAGACATGCTGGGATTCAATAAGGGCATGATTGTTATCGGACATGAGCGCACGGAGGAATGGGGCATGAAATATATGGCTGAATGGCTGAAGCCATTGGTTGATGGTATACCTGTGACATTTATAAGTGCAGAAGAGCCGTTTAAATATATTTAACATATTACCGGTTTCTGTTTGTTTTTGCAGCCGGTTCTGGTATAATTCAGGAAGGACCTGCCGACAAAACCGGAATGTTTTTGAAAGGATGGGATGTTAAATGGCATTTCTGCAGGTTAATTTTTACTCCAGGGCTCTGAGAAGATCCACGGTATTCAATGCTCTTATACCACTGGACAGGTTCGAACCGACCGGTGAAAAAAGTGTTCCGGAGCAGCCGATGAAGTCACTCTATCTGCTGCACGGTTATTCCGGAAACCATATGGACTGGGTAATAAACAGCAATATACAGGAATATTCATTAAAGTACAATGTTGCCGTTTTTATGCCTTCATGTGAAAACTTCTTTTATTTGGATGATACCGATATGGGGGCATTGTATTCAGAATACGTAGGTATAGAACTGGTTGAATTTACGCGAAGAATTTTTCCTGTTTCCGGCAAAAGGGAAGACACTTTTATCGGCGGATTGTCAATGGGCGGATATGGTGCGATAATAAACGGATTAAAGTATTCCAATACCTTTAGCCGCATTATAGCTTTGTCATCAGCGCTTATTATAGACAAAATAGCCGGTATACCCGTTGATTTCAAGGATGGTATAGCCGATTACAATTATTATTCAAGAGTATTCGGCGATGTGAACAAGGTGAAGGGCAGCGACAAGGATCCCGAAGCACTTGTGCTGCAGATGAAAAAGGAGAATAAACAGATTCCCGAAATATTCATGGCCTGCGGAACAGAAGATTTTCTTCTTGCTGCAAACAGAAAACTTCATGACTTTCTCCTGGCTGAGGGAATAGAACATACATACATTGAAAGCCCGGGTACGCATGACTGGAAGTTCTGGAATGAATATATTGAAAAAGGTCTTGAATGGGCCTGCAAATCTCATGATTCCGGAATAATCTGATATATATCTTCCTGTGAAAAAACAGCCCGGTGAAGGGCTGTTTTTTATTCTGCATATATTGTATGTCAAACGGTTGACAGAAAAAAGGTTTATACATTATAATTAACTAAACGAAAATCAAACAAAAACAAGGCATGGTGGTTTTATAATGGGTGGTAATATTTTCGACAGATTTAAGAGTATAGAGGACTTAAACAACATACCCAAAGGGGATATGCCGGGAGACAAAATACATATAAATTTCGTTCACCTGGAAAAAGCGAAGACCATAATTCCCGTTCTGATGGATATGCTGACAGCGGTCCTGGAAAATCACTTGTTCAGCCGGGGTGTTATATCGGTTTGCGGCGGGTCAGGTACGGGAAAGTCAGAGATAGCGTCGCTGCTGTCCTATTATCTTAATGAGACCGGGACAGGCAGTTATATCCTGTCCGGAGATAACTATCCTCACAGGATTCCGGAATACAATGATGCCGAAAGACTTCGCATTTTCAGGCAAAGCGGAACGAAAGGCCTGATTGTTAACGGGCAGTATACGGAGGATATAAGAAAAATCCTTAACATGCTGCAGAGAAATAATGAAGATACCGATCCGAAGTTTATTGAAACATACCCGTGGCTGGAGATATACCACAAAGAAGGAAAACTGGGACTCAGGAGTTACCTGGGCACACCCAACGAAATAGATTTTAACGGGCTTAATGAAATTATTTCTATGTTTAAAAACGGGGCTGACAGGATTTTTCTCAAACGCATGGGAAGAAAACCCGAAGAGATTTGGTATGAAGCAGTGAATTTCAGGGATATTAAGGTATTGATAATAGAATGGACCCATGGCAACAGTCACTATCTGAGAGGGGTCGATATTCCCGTTCTCCTGGGCAGTACGCCGAAAGAAACCCTGGAATTCAGGAAACAGCGCAACAGGGACCGTGGAACAGACAGTCCTTTTACCGAAATAGTCCTGGGCATTGAACAGGAATTGCTGATAGCTCAGGCTGTAAAAGCTAAAATTATTGTGTCATCTGACGGAAGAATTATTTCACACAAAGAATACATGAGAGCGATGACGGAATAAAGACATTCCGGTAAGCAGGGGGGTATTACATGTCAAAGCGGGTATGTGCTGAAATCAATGCGGGTCCGATGCTTAACGCATATCCTGACAGCCTTGGAGGTAAACTGGCGGACATAGTTAAGTTCCTTGAAATGAAAGAGCTTAGCAACGTTTTCAGGTCCTTTTACATTCTTCCCAGTGTTTTCAATACAGATTTGGATCGCGGGTTTTCAGTCATTGACTATGAACTGAACGAACAGCTTGCATCGGCAGAGGATCTTGAAAGATTCAGGGAAATGAACATTGAGCTGAAGCTTGATTTTGTTCTGAATCATTTATCGGTGCTTTCGCACCAGTTCCGGGATATACTGAAAAACGGCGAGAATTCTGAGTATAAGGATTTTTTTATTGACTGGAACAAGTTTTGGAACGGGCATGGGCAAATGACCGAAGAAGGCTATATAATGCCCGATGAAGATTTGATAAAAAACATGTTTTTCAGAAAACCCGGTCTTCCCATTCTGTTTGTCAGGTTTCCGGACGGAAAGGAAGTTCCGTACTGGAACACCTTTTACCAGGAAGTTAAATACGACAGACTGGATGCGGTAGACCTGGTTTATGAAATGAATATTCAGTATCCGACGGCTGAAAAATTGGCAGATTTGATCAATGCTGAAATTGCTGCGGGCAAAAAACCGAGAGAAATTGACTTTGCGGAGTTTTCAGCGTACAGGGACAGAGTTGTTGCCTTGCTTGAATCGGGCCGCAGGTATCTCGGGCAAATGGATTTGAACGTCCAGTCGCCGATGGTATGGGAATTTTACGAGGAAACACTGCGTAAACTGTCTGAATATGGTGCGGGTATTGTCAGGCTTGATGCGTTTGCTTATTTATCCAAAAAACCCGGCCTGAGAAATTTCTTCAACGAGCCTGAAACGTGGGATTTGCTTGAAAAAGTGAAGGATATGGCTGACAAATACGGTATTGTCCTTTTGCCTGAAATACATTCGAAATACGAGGAGAAAATACATGAAAAGCTTGCTGAGAAAGGCTATCTGACATATGACTTTTTCCTCCCGGGACTTATTATTGATGCAATGGAGCGGTGTACCGGCGAATACCTGGTAAGATGGCTGAAAGAATCGCAGGAAAAGGGGATAAAGGCAGTCAACATGCTTGGATGCCATGACGGAATCCCTCTTTTGGATTTGAAAGGCCTTTTGCCGGATGAGTATATCGACTGCCTGATTAATACACTGGTAAAGCGCGGAGGATACATTAAAGACCTGCACGGAAGAAAAAACATGTATTACCAGGTTAACTGCACATATTACAGTGCCTTGGGCGAGAGTGACAAAAAACTGCTGCTGGCCAGGGCGATACAATTGTTCATGCCCGGAAAACCACAGGTATGGTATCTTGATCTGTTTGCCGGCAAAAATGATTATGAAGCCGTTAAGAAGGGACACAAGGAAATTAACCGCACCAACCTGACATGGGATCAAATCCTGGAGGGACTTAAGAAAAAAGTAGTCCGGCAGCAGCTGACACTGCTGCGCTTCAGGAACACCTTTCCCGTTTTCGGCTTTGATGCGGAGGTTAAGGCGGATAATTCAGAAAAACAGATACTTAAAATAACATGGGAGAAAAACGGATACCGCGCTTTTCTTGAAGCCGATTTGAAAACATATGACTTCAGAATTGATGCCTTCGATAAAAGCGGAAGTTCTGTATTTTCCTTTAGTTCTGAAAACGATGTGTAGCATGTTATGATTTAAACAAATGATTGTCAAACGTTTATTAGAAGCCAAACATCTACAAATTAGCCCGATTAAGATGATTTAGAATTAATATATAGTTTGTCAGTATGTTAAAGGGTTGACATACCAATATTGATATAGTAATATAAAATCAGCCCAACACCATGGGGAATACTTTTGGTGAAAAAAGGAGGTAAATCATGAAAAAAAGATTATTGTCAATGGTACTGGTGCTTGTTGTCATGGCAACTCTGCTGACTGCGTGCGGCGGAAAGACAGCGGCTGACGGAAGTGGTACAGGGTCGGGTACCGGCACCGCGAAAACCGATGACAAAAAGACTGTAAAAATTACATACTTCAACACATCCGCAGAAGTCAACGAAATGTTTGAAAAAATGTTCAAAAGATACAATGAACTCAATCCCAACGTTGTAATCGAATTAATCCCGACCGGTATAGGGGAAGGGCAGCAGGAAAAACTTCAGTCTCTCTATGCGTCCGGTAATGCACCGACGTTTATGAATGTTGACCCGTCAAACGTTATTGAATACCAGGATCACCTTGTGGAATTTACCGAGGAAAACGCACCATGGCTGAGCCTTGCGGCTGATGGAACGGTTGAACAGGGTACATTCGGAGGAAAAGTGCTTGGCGCTCCGTGGAGCGTACAGGGATATGCCCTGCTTTACAATAAAAGAGTCGTTGATCAAATTTTCGGCGAGGGTAATTTTGATCCTACGAGCATCAATACAAGGGATGCCCTGGAGGAATTCTTCAAGAAGTGTGAAGCCGCTGGTGTGCCTGCAACCATGCTGCACGGTGCAAACTGGTCATTGGGCGGGCATTATCTTACGCTAGTTTATGCAGTACAGGGCCCGAAAACTGAAGATGGTACAAGCTTTATCGACAAAATTAAGTCCGGTGAGATAAATATTGAAGACAGCCCGATTTTCCAGGGATACATGGATACCTTCGATTTGCTTGCGAAATACAATTACAATAAGGCGGATCCGCTGGTAGCTGACTTTAGCAGGGATGCACAGGCTTTTGCAAAGGGTGAATGCGCAACCTTCTTCATGGGTGACTGGTTGTGGACCACACTGGTAACGATGGAGGATATCGATACCGAATATGGTTTCATACCCGTTCCGTGGAGCAATGACCCGAATGCATACGGCAACTCTGAAGTTGTAATGGTGCTGCCTAAATTCCAGTGTGTAAATAAGTCCCAGAACACACCCGAACAGCAGGAAGCGGCATTAAAAGCGCTGGGCTGGATGCTTACCGATCCCGAAGGCCAGCAGTTCTTCCTGGATGCAGGATTCTATATGCCTTATAAGAACGTGAGAAAAGATATAAAGTATAATTCAATGACAGCTTCAATTGCCGAATACGCTCAAAGGGGCAAGACAATTAATCTGGGCGTTTTCTCCTATATTTCCGGCGATGTATGGACAGAAACCGGTAACCTTATGTTAAAATATTTGGCAGGAGCCATTACAAGAGAAGAACTTGCCAGGGGAATTAACGAATACTGGAGATCAACGAATAAATAATTGATAATTGAAAAAGAAAAGTAATACCGCTGCAAAACGGATAACGGCGAAATCTTTCGCCGTTATCCGCTAAGTTGAACTGGGGTTGTTGAAATGAACGGAAGCAGGAAAAAGCTACTAAACAATATCGGTAGTTTTGTTTTGTTTATGGGACCTTCTCTTTTTGCCTTTATATGCGTATTGCTGATACCTCTTGTTTATGGAATCTACCTGACGTTTACCAATTACAGTCCTATAAGATTAACATATGAGTTTGTAGGCTTGCGCAATTTCCAGGCGGTTTTCACCGATAAGGAGTTCTGGCAGCAGTTTGGGAAAACTCTTGTATATGTACTTTATTCAACCATATTCTGCAATATTCTTGCATTTCTTCTGGCGTTCCTGCTGACCGGAAATTTAAGGGGCAGGGATTTTCTGAGAGCCGGTTTCTTTACACCGAACCTGATTGGCGGAATAGTACTTGGTTATATATGGAAGTTCCTTTTCTCAAATGTGGTCACAAAGCTGGGAGAAATCTGGGATTACCAGCCGCTGAAAACATCATTCCTTACTCATCCCGAGCGGGCAATAACAGCAATGATAATTGTTACCGTATGGCAATATGCAGGTTATCTTATGATAATCTATATTGCAGGATTTGTCAGCATACCGCAGGATATTCAGGAAGCTGCGGAAATAGACGGTGCTACAGGGTTCAGAAAGTTGCTGCATATAACAATACCGCTTATGGTTCCGTCGTTTATAATATGCTTTTTTATAATTATTTCACGGGGATTTATGACATATGATCTGAACCTGGCGCTGACAAACGGACAGCCGTATGGCTCAACAAGGCTTGCGGCCATGCATATTTACCAGAAAGCCTTCCAGGCAAATGAATACGGTATTGGACAGGCAGAAGCCATTATATTCTTTATTACGGTTGCAATTGCGGCAGTAACTCAGGTTCTTTTAACTAAAAGGTTTGAGGTGGAAGCATAGTGAGAGCAAAAAAAGGAGTTCTGAAATTTCTCAGGTATGTTCTGATTTATTTATTGCTTGTTTTATTTATAATGCCGTTTTACCTGATGGTGATTAATTCTTTCAAGACCACTCAGCAATTTGTCGCCAGTCCTTTTTCACTGCCGGAACCTGAGAAGGTCGGATTTGACAACTATATCAGCGCATTCAACAAAATGAATTTTATGAATGCCATCGGAAACAGCTTAGTTATTACCATTATCAGTATTTTGCTGATTTTGCTTACTTCATCCATGGCAGCATATTTCCTGGTAAGGCACCAGTGGAAAATCAACAAGGTAATTTTTGCTGTACTTGTGGCTTCAATGATTGTGCCTTTCCAGGCAATCATGATTCCGCTTGTAAGTATTTACGGCAGTTTAAACCTGATGAACAGCAAGTGGATATTGATATTCATGTATATGGGATTTGGCCAGGCATTTGCCATTTTCATATTCCACGGATTCATAAAAAATATACCGGCTGAAATGGAAGAATCGGCACTGATAGACGGCTGCAGCAAAATCCAGCTGTTTTTCCGCATTGTATTCCCGTTATTGAAGCCTGTTATTGTAACGGTATTGATCCTTGACGTGCTGTGGATTTGGAATGATTATCTGCTGCCAAGCCTTATTTTGCTCTCTCCTGCAGAAAGAACGCTTCCGCTGTCGACTTACAATTTCTTCAATACATACAGCGTAGATTATGCACCGCTGATGGCCGGTATTGTACTTACAATTATACCTGTCGTTGCAGTTTATCTGTTCTCGCAGAAACACATCATTGAGGGAGTTGTCCAGGGAGCAATAAAATAGATTTGTCAGATTTACCACGAAAGGGAGATCAGGTTGTCTCCCTTTCTACAAGCGTTACCGGGAAAATCACGCATGACGGTATTGGCTTGTCGTTTTCTGCCTTGGATATTATACTCTCGACGGCATACATGCATATTTCGTCAATAGCCTGGCGTATCGTAGTAATTGTTGGATTGAAAATTTTGCACAGGTCAATATCGTCATAGCCTACAACCTTGATTTGATCAGGTACTTTAATGCCGCGCCTGCTGCATGTTGCAACAACCTGGGCTGCGATAATGTCATTGGAAGTAAATATCCCGTCAACGTCAGGGTGTTCATCCAGCAGCATGTTCACGATTGATTCATAATTCATTGACTGGAACTGTTCTTCCGTAGCGTCAATGAGTATATGTGGAATACCGTTCTTTTCACAGACATCACGGAATCCGTAATATCGCTTGTTGGCATCCATGTTAAGGTGTATGCTTCCGCTGATGTGTGCGAGCTTTTTGCATCCTTTTGAAATAAGATGCTCTGCAGCAAGAACCCCGCCCTGGTAGTTGTCGGAGCATATGGCCGGTATTTGCGGCGAAATTATTCTGTCAATAGAGATTACCGGCGCACTGATATTTATTTTTTTGTCCAGGTTTTGTGTATGGCTTGCAATGATTACACCTGCGACTTTGTTTGCGCTCAGCATGTCAAAATATTCGAATTCTTTTTTAGGCTCGAGGTTTGACGTACATAACAGCAGTTTGTAGCCATGTTTTGAAACCTGGCGTTCAACACTGTCAATAACCTTGCTGAAAAACATGTTCCTGGCAGAAGGAACAATCAGGCCGATGAAGTTGCTCCTCTGTAGGGATAATGCCCTGGCAAATTCATTCGGGCGATAGTTCAGTTCCTTCATTGCTTTAAGGATTTTGTTCCTTGTTTTTTCGCTGACATATCCTCTGTTGTTAAGCATGCGCGATACGGTAGTTACCGTAACGCCGGCTCTTTCTGCTACATCCTTAAGCGTACTCATATTACAACTCCGTAATTATTTATTTAGAAACGAGTAAAATCCAAAGTGACTAAATCGTTTTAGGATTCGCGGTCATCAGAAATCTTAAAGCAATAAATTTTCATATCATTATACCATATATGTCATAATGTTGTAAAGCGGTTACATACCGCTTTACTGCTGGCATTCAGTGCGTTCACCCACTGTGTGTCGGGAGGGGGGCGAAATGTTTTTTCACACATTCTGAGATATCATAATTTATACGGTTTCAAAACAAGATAAAACCGGATACCTTAATTAACATTACCCTTGCAGCGTTGGCATACACTGGGTATAATAGTGTGGAAAAAGGCATTCTGATACTTAATATATTAAGGTAAGGTGGATAAGTTGAGCAGAAGAATGACCCGCGAGAATGCGATGAAACTGCTGTACCAGCTTCAGCTCAGAGATGACGATGCAAATGAACAGATTAAATTGTTTCTTGAGGAAACTGAAGGCCTGGAAAACCTGGACAAGGAATATTTTTTTGACGTGGTTCACGGAGTTATAAACAATAAGGATGAAATAGACAACCTGATACAGGAACATTCAATAGGCTGGCAGCTGGAGAGAATGCCGAAGGTTGACCTTGCTATCATGCGCCTTGCAGTTTATGAACTGAAGTACAGGAATGATATTCCTGTGAACGTGTCAATAAATGAAGCAGTGGAACTGGCAAAAAAATACGGCGGGGACCAGTCTAAGAACTTTATAAACGGTGTGCTGGGCAAAATAGTGATGAAACTGAAGAACGGCAAGGAGCAGTAAAAGATGCAGGAAGTAGTAACGGTAACCCAGCTTACAAGGTATATTAAAAGATTGTTCGACTATGACGGTGTTTTGTCGGATGTCTGCGTTATAGGTGAAATTTCCAATTTCAAGCTTCACACTTCAGGACACATGTATTTTACTCTGAAGGATGAATACAGTGTAATAAAATGTGTTATGTTCAAATCCCAGAACCAGATGCTGAAGTTCAGGCCTAAGGACGGGCTTAAGGTAATTGCCAGGGGTTATGTTTCAGTTTACGAGGCAGGCGGTTCCTACCAGCTTTATCCCGAATATATGGAGCCTGCCGGGCTGGGAAACCTTTATCTGGCATTTGAGCAGCTGAAACAGAAACTTGAAGCCGAAGGACTTTTCAGGCCTGAGGCAAAGAAGAAAATCCCGTACCTTCCTGGAAGTATAGCGGTTATTACTTCTCCGACGGGAGCGGTAATCAGGGATATTATCAACGTACTGTTCAGAAGGTTTCCGAATGCGGTTCTTAAGCTGTTTCCGGTGCAGGTGCAGGGCGAGGAAGCAGCAAAACAGATATCATACGCACTGGACTTTATTAACCGGCATAAGGCAGCGGATGTAATTATCCTTGCCCGCGGCGGAGGTTCTTTGGAGGAGCTTTGGCCGTTCAACGAGGAAATCGTGGCAAGGAGTATATACAGGTCCGAAATTCCGGTTATCTCAGCTGTCGGACATGAAACCGATTTTTCGATTTCCGATTTTGTTGCCGATCTGAGGGCTCCGACTCCTTCTGCGGCGGCGGAGCTCGTTATTCCCGATAAGGAAATACTGGTAAAAAACATTATGGATCTGAGGCTTCGGCTTAAAAAATCAATCATTAACAGAATCCAGTGCGAAAGGCTGAAACTTGATCAGCTGATGAAAAGCCCGGCAATGCGGCATCCTCTGGACAGGATAAACCAAAGGAAAATGGATCTTGAGATTCTCAGCAAAAGAATGGCTGATGTAATGAAACGGAGGATTGAAAAGGAAAAAGGAAATCTTTCTGTCCTGTGCGGAAAGCTCGATGCGTTAAGTCCGCTTACCGTGTTGGCCAGGGGTTACAGTATTACAATGAAAGAAGGCAATATTATAAAGTCTGTAAAGCAGGTACATAATGGAGATAAACTGGATATAATTCTTTCAGACGGCAAAATAAGGTGTTTGGCTGAAGCAGCGGATCAAAATATTTAAGTGTAAGGGGAAAAAGAAATGGAATTGTGTTTAAGTTATGAAGAAGCTGTAAAACAGCTGGAAGAAATTGTACAGATCCTGGAAAAGGGGGATATTCCGCTGGATAAGTCCCTGGAACTTTTTCAGAAAGGTGTTGAATTGTCAGCTTACTGTGCAAGAAAACTTGATGAAACCGAGAAGAAAATTGTAAAGCTAATTGATGCAGACGGCGAATGCAAGGAAGAACCCTGGACACCGGAGGAAGAACGATGAGTTTCAGGGATGAACTAATGAGTTTGGTCATGCTGATTGATGATTACCTGTCTTCGTATTTTGACAGGTTAATGAAAGAAGTGCCTGAAAAAAGACTTATAGAATCAATGCAATACAGCATTAATGCAGGCGGAAAAAGAATAAGACCTGTTTTGACACTGGCAGTGGCGAAAATGGCGTCTTCCGATCTTAATGAAGTAATGCCTTATGCCGCAGCAATAGAGATGATCCATACGTATTCACTTATTCATGACGATTTGCCGGCAATGGACAACGATGATTACCGCAGGGGTAAACTTACAAATCATAAAGTGTTTGGAGAGGCGACAGCAATTCTCGCAGGAGACGCTCTTCTTAATGAGGCGTTTTCATTGCTTCTTGAAACTTCTGTAAGAGCGGGCAATAAAATGGAAAGGTCGGTCAGAGCGGCATGCATCATTGCCAGGGCTGCCGGCAGGGAAGGGATGATTGCCGGCCAGGTTATTGACATGGAATCCGAAGGAAAACAGATTTCGGCAGAAACGCTGAAAACCATGCACAGAAAGAAAACCGGCGCGCTGATTAAGGCAAGTATTATAGCACCTGCTGTTTTCATAGGCATGTCGCAGAATGAAATCGAAGCGCTTACTGAATATGCTGAGAATATAGGCCTTGCATTTCAAATCAAGGATGATATCCTCGACGTGGAAAGTACGACCGAGGAACTGGGAAAACCTGCAGGAAGCGATGAAAGGAATAAAAAGACCACTTATGTATCATTATATGGTCTGGACAGGGCAAGAAAAATGCTTGAAGATGCAACGCGCAATGCTGTAAAGGCTCTGGGTGTGTTCGGCGACAGGGCCTGGTTCCTGAAGGAAATGGCATATTTTATTGCCGAGAGAAAGAACTGATATTGAGGTGAAAAATGTTTAATTTTATTGCTGAAATATTAAGCAACCGGGCTATTACAACGCCGGTGCTGACGTGGTTCCTGGCCCAGAGCATAAAGTTTTTTCACTATTATATTAAGCATCGTAAACCTGATTTCAGAAAACTTATAGATTCCGGCGGAATGCCCAGTTCGCATACGGCTTTTACCGTGTCGCTTGCCACCATACTTGGGATACATAATGGTTTTTCGTCAGATATATTTGCAATGGCGGTTATTTTTTCATTCATAGTAATGGCCGACGCTGCAGGTGTAAGAAGAGCGGCCGGAAAGCAGGCTCAGGTTTTGAACAGGCTTGTAAATTCAAGTGAACATATCCACCTTGACAAACAGCTTAAAGAACTTTTGGGACATACGCCGGTGGAAGTGTTTGCCGGGGCAGCATTGGGGATTATAACCGGATTAGCTTTAAATTGAGTGCGAAAGATGGGATTTATTCCGGCATACTGTCCTGCTGGGACCAATTGGAGCTTTGATTGGTTCGGTTTCCTGTGCTATAATAATATTCACCCCGCAAGACCGGGGTATAAACGGAAAATAAGCATAATCAGGATGGCGCAGTATTCTAGTTGGCACTGTTTGCTTTGAAGGCGGGCCTAAAAATCCGCTAAAGGGCACATCGATGAAGTTCCTGGTGTCGGCTTGTTACGCCCAGTGATGGGCTGATGCTGGGAGTTAAGGTTTTGGGGAGGCCTGCAATGGCATGCGGGATACTGACCCCATTACCGCGGAGACCCGATTTCGTGGAAGACAGGTTGCTCCTTTACGGATACATACCTTGACTACGATACGGGGAGAACCTGCTTTGCGGTTCCGCAATACGGAGCTGTGGGCAGTGTAGCCTGCCTTGAGTGGGGTTTGAGGGATAATGGATCAGGTGCAGTGGTGCCCGGCCAGCACCGCTGCATTATTGCCGTTTGAAATCAGCCCTGCAAAAGAGGCTAGAAGCAAATAAGGCCTTCGGGGAAAACCCCTAGACTGTACACCAGGTATGCATGGGATTGCAGTGTGGTCTGAGTGGTGATCAGGCTGCGAAGCGGGCAACCCTTCGACAAAGCGTTTAAACGGAAACGGCCGGTCCGGCGACGGACGGTACGCTTTGGGGAAATCCTGCCTGACCTAAGCCGCAAAATTTACCATGTATATCGCCATCCTGGTATGCATTGGATTACATACAATAGATTTTCCGTACGCGAAGCATTGATAAATATGAATAAACCCGGCAGTAAAAAAAACAAGTGCAAAACAACAGGAGAAAAGCGCATACCTTTTAAGAAGGTTAAGACAGGAGAAAGAAAAAGGCAGACGCTTTGGGCTGTTACCGTGACCGTTGTGTCTTTTGTTCTGTCAATGGCCATTCTTGTCATTTCGGCCGGATTGTTTGAAATAATTTCCGTTTTTTGGTCATTCCTGGTTGTATTCGTCATTATTTTCATAGGAATATTTTCTGATGTAGTTGGTGTGGCTGTTACTGCTGCAGATGAAAGCCCATTCCATGCAATGGCGTCAAAAAAGTATAAAGGTGCGAGGCATGCCGTTATCTTAATCCGGAATGCCGACAAGGTTTCAAGTATCTGTAATGATGTAATTGGTGATATATGCGGCGTTGTAAGCGGAACAGCAGGTGCGGCGATTGTTTTCCGCATTTTTTCCGGAAAAGCTGCATCAGGATGGGCAGAAGCCGCTATAGGCGGTATTATAGCTGCTTTGACGGTGGGCGGCAAAGCTTTTGCAAAAGGTTCGGAATGAATAACAGTAATTTTATTGTTTATCGTGTAAGCTTATTTCTTTCCCTGTTTATTCCATTAAATGGTAACAAATAATTGATTTAAGTTTTTCCCTTTAGTAAAATATACAGTTGCGGAATAAAATTTACTTGTAAATATTTTATTTTTAAAGGAAGGAAAACGCAATTGGACGATAAAAAATGCCTTTGCTCAGCAGGAGTGCTGAATAACATACAGGGACCTGATGATTTGAAAGGACTTAAGCTGTGCTGCCTGCAAACGCTTGCCGGCGAAATAAGAAGCTTTCTGATAGAAAAAATATCCCGGACCGGCGGTCATATTGCTTCGAACCTTGGTGTTGTTGAGCTGTCCATTGTATTGCATACCGTTTTTAACTCTCCTCGGGATAAAATAGTCTGGGATGTAGGACACCAAACATACGTGCATAAAATACTTACAGGCAGGAAGGACGCTTTTGATACTATCAGGCAAATGGGCGGAATTTCCGGGTTTCCGAAAATATCCGAAAGCGAACATGACTGTTTCAATACCGGGCACAGTTCTACGTCCATATCTGCAGCGCTTGGTATGGCCAGAGCACGGGATTTGCAGGGGGAAGACTATAATGTCGTTGCGGTAATAGGCGACGGTGCCCTGACAGGAGGAATGGCTTTTGAAGCGCTGAATGATGCCGGAAACAGCAGGACAAATCTAATTGTTGTCCTGAATGACAATGAAATGTCCATATCCAGGAATGTGGGCGGTATGTCACGGTATTTAAGCAGGATACGGACAGAGCCCATTTACTATAAGGTCAGGAACGATTTCCAGACATTGGTTGACAACATTCCCGCCATAGGCAAATCTGCCAGAAAAGCTCTGCACAAGGTAAAAGGATCTATAAAGTATCTCCTTCTTCCCGGTGTTCTGTTTGAGGAACTGGGATTTCATTATTACGGTCCTCTGGACGGGCATAATATACCCGAGATGTACAGGGTATTCCGGAAGGTTAAGAATATAAAAGAACCGGTTTTAATCCACGTCTGCACCAAAAAAGGGAAAGGGTATACTCCTGCTGAGGAAAAACCGCAGAAATACCACGGGATTTCTCCGTTTGACGTGGAAACGGGCGAGGTAAAGTCAGAAAGCAACGGCAGTTTTTCAAATGTTTTTGGAAGAAAAATTGTGGAACTTGCAGAAAAACGCGAGGATATTGTTGCGATAACTGCAGCAATGCCTGAAGGAACGGGCTTAAGCCTTTTCAGTGAAAGATTTCCGAAACGCTTTTTTGATGTGGGTATTGCCGAACAACATGCCGTCACCATGGCAGCCGGCCTGGCAATAAGGGGCATGAGACCCGTTGTGGCTGTATATTCCTCATTCCTGCAAAGGGCATATGACCAGATTATTCATGATGTGTCACTGATGAACCTTAACGTAATTTTTGCGATAGATCGTGCAGGGATAGTTGGAGAAGACGGTGAAACTCACCAGGGTATATATGATATAGCCCTGTTTTCAACGCTGCCGAATATTACGATGATGTCCCCGGCTGACTATAATGAACTTGAAAAAATGCTTGAGTATTCAGTTGATAATTTGAGCGGACCCGTTGCAATCCGGTATCCGAGAGGGCAGGGCAGGAGAAATCTTGCACCTGACCTGCCTATTGAATATGGAAAGGCTGTCAGGGTTATGGACGGTGAAGACGCGACCATAGCCGTGACCGGGCATATGCTGGAACCGGTTATTGAAGCGGCACGGGAACTTAAAAATTACGGGATAAACTGTGAAGTGCTGTATTATCGTTTTATAAAGCCCTTTGACAGGGATTTGCTGCGTAAATCGGTGCTGAAAACCGGGTTTCTGATGACCGTGGAGGATCATGTAAAAAGCGGAGGATTCGGAAGCCTGGCACTGCTGAATCTGAATGAGGCAGGTGTGAACGTGCCGGTTGAAGTGGCTGCATACCCTGACGTGCCAATAGAACATGGGAACAGGAGCCTTTTGTACAGTAAATTCGGACTGGATTCGAAAGGATTGGCAGAAAGGATCCTGAAAAGATTAGGAAAAAAAGGTGAACAGAATGCCTAAGGAAAGACTGGACGTACACCTGGTGAACGAAGGCTATTTCGACAGCCGTGAAAAAGCGAGGCGGGCAATCATGGAAGGGCTCGTTCTTGTAAACGGGGTAATAGAGGACAAACCGGGTTTTCAGGTTGATTCCGGTGCAGCGATTGAAGTCAGGGGAAATCCCGTTCCTTATGTAAGCAGGGGTGGTCTTAAGCTTGAAAAGGCAATCAGGGATTTCGGAATTGACCTTTCCGGAAAAGTGTGCATTGATATAGGAGCTTCCACCGGAGGTTTTACCGACTGCATGCTGCAGAACGGTGCCGCCAGGGTTTATGCTGTTGATGTAGGCTACGGGCAGCTCGCGTGGAAACTGAGAAATGACAGCAGGGTTATTGTCATGGAACGAACCAACTTCAGGTATGTCAGGCCTGAAGATATAGGTGAAAAGGCTGATTTTGCATCGGCAGACGTTTCATTTATTTCCCTGACGAAAATTATTCCCCCGGCACAACAGTTGCTTAAGGACAACGGCAGCATGGTCTGCCTGATTAAACCGCAGTTTGAGGCCGGCCGTGAAAAGGTGGGGAAAAAGGGTGTTGTCAGGGATCCCGCCGTTCACATGGAAGTTATTGAAAAGATAATCGGGTTCTCAAAAAACCTTGGCTTTGCCGTAAAAGGCCTTACTTATTCCCCTGTTAAAGGGCCGGAAGGAAATATTGAATACCTGCTTTATTTGATTATGAATTCGGTGGAACATAATCCAGTATCGGTAGAAGAAACTGTAAATACCGCCCATGAAGAACTGAAATAAGTATCGTGAAAAAGTTTTTTCAGCAGTAAAGATGTGTCAATTCTGTTGTATTTTTATTCAGAGTAACTGTATAATAGAATCAGTCAGTGGGGGAGAAACTGCCGATGGAGCGAAAACTTATTGGACTTTTTGTTAACAGAAAAAAGGATTCAAAACTGGAAATTACAAAAAAGCTGATTGACATGATAGTCAAATACGGTATGAAACCCCTTATACCGGAATCGGTTTCTAGGGACTTGGGGCTGAACGCAGGCTATACCGAAGCAGGAATGCTTAAAGAAGCTGCATTTCTGATATCCGTCGGCGGTGACGGCACACTCCTTAATATGGCAAGAACTTCTTTTGATTATGACATTCCGGTGCTTGGAATAAATCTCGGAACGGTTGGATTTCTGGCGGACGTGGAGATTAACGAAATAGAAAATGCAGTCAGGCGTCTTGCAGACGGTGATTACAGGCTGAAAAACCGGATGGTTTTATCAGCCACGGTATTACGAAACAGCGTATCTGTTTTTGACAGCATAGCAATAAACGATGTGGTGGTAAACCGGGACGGGCTTTCAAGGATTATAAGGCTGCAGGTTTTTGTAGATAATCAGTTTATAGATTCCTTTCCCGGTGACGGAATTATTGTATCAACTCCTACAGGCTCCACCGCATATAACCTGTCGGCAGGCGGACCGATTGTTCAGCCCGATATGGAAATGGTCATAACCACTCCGATATGCCCACATATATTACATTCCCGTTCTTTTATTACAAGTGCCGACAGAAAGCTTCGCATCACAATCAGTAAAGATTATACCGACAGTGCCATTATTACCATGGACGGACAGGAAGGATTCAGGATAGAAGCCAGTGATGAAATTATTATTACCCGCGCGAGGAAAGACATACGTTTTGTTTCATTCAAGGATATCAATATCTTTGAGGTATTAAGAGCCAAGATACATGATCCTTCTATGAGATCAAGCTGCTGAACAATATGGTTTCTCAGGGATTCGGAACTTGAAATTTATAATACATGGCTGATGATTTCGTTAGAATGAAAGGGGAAGCATATGAAGTACAACAGGCACGCAAAGATTCTTGAAATAATTGAGAATTATGATATTGAAACCCAGGACGAACTTGTAGAGAAACTTAAGGAATTCGGTATGGACGTTACACAGGCTACAGTGTCAAGGGACATTAAGGAACTCAGGCTGGTGAAGGTTACCAGCCCGGACGGAAAAGCAAGATACAAGGCGATGAGCAATGAATCGAACGTAATCAGCGACAGGCTCCTGACAATACTGAGGGAGGGTTATGTATCCAGCGATTATGCGAACAATATCCTGGTTGTGAAAACTCTTCCGGGAATGGCCCAGGCTGTGGCTTCCGCGATTGATTCACTGGGCTGGCCTGAAGTTGTAGGTACGATTGCCGGTGATGACACAATAATGGTGGTAACACGAGCAGAAAGAATAGCGGAGGAGATGCAGGAAAGGTTTACCTCGCTGCTTAAGAAGGGGGATTAGCAGATGCTTGTCCAGCTGTCGGTTGAAAACATAGCCATTATCGAGAAACTCACGATGGAGCTGGAAGACGGGCTTAACATTCTCACCGGGGAAACCGGAGCAGGAAAGTCAATATTGATTGATGCGGTGAATATTCTCCTGGGAGGAAGGGTTTCAAAGGATATTATCCGAACAGGCGAAGAAAAGGCAAAGGTTGAAGCGGTCTTCCATTCCCCCGGAAGGCTTGATGAAGTGCTGAACAGTATGGGAATTGACAGCGGAGAGGACGGAACCGTTATAATATCCCGTCAGTTCACTTCCTCGGGTAAAAACATCTGCAGAGTCAATGGCAGCCTTGTAACGGTAGCCCAGCTTAAGGAAATCGGAGAATATCTTATAGACATTCACGGCCAGCATGACAACCAGTCGCTCCTGAGAAACCAGGCACAGGTTGATTACCTGGATAAATTCTCAGGAAATGAGCTTTTTAAGGAGAAGGAAGAATACCTGGAGCTTTTGGGTAAGTACAGGGAAACCCAAAGAAAAATTGACGAACTGAAGGCACAGGAAAAGGAACGGGCCCGGCTGGAGGATCTTTACAGGTATCAGGTAAAAGAAATTGAAGCTGCAAACCTGAAAAAAGGAGAGGATATTGAACTTGAACAGCAAAGCCGGCTGCTTGCAAATGCCGAGGAAATTATGGAAGCCTTCAGTAATGCATATGCTTTCCTGAACGGTGAAGACAATCTTGTACCCGGAGCAATTGAGCAGGTTCAAAAAGCGCAGGCTGCGCTTTCGGGCATTTCGGATTTGGATCCCGATTTCGGAAGTATTTCGGAAAGCCTGATAGAAGTTGCCGACAGGCTTGAGGATATTGCCAGAATGATAAGGAATAAAAGAGAACAGATAAATTATGATCCTGCCCTTCAGCAGGAAGTGGAAGAAAGACTTGCACTTATTGAGAGCCTGAAACGGAAATACGGGGACTCCGTGGAGGAAATAATACAATACATGGAAGAAGCCAGGAAAAAGCTTGACGAGGTAACAGACATGGAAAGCCGCCTGGCTGAGCTTTGCAGCATGATGAAAGAACTGGATGAGCTTTTGTACACAAAAGCATTGAATATACATAAAATGAGGGTTAGAGCGGCGGAAGAACTGAAGGTGAGGATTACAGAGCAGCTTAAGGACCTGGAAATGCCGAAAGCGGAGTTTTCAGTGGATATCAGGTTCGACGAAACACGAAATTACACTGAAAACGGTCTTGATACTATAGAATTCATGATTTCACCCAACCCCGGCGAAGGGATGAAGCCTCTCAGTAAAATTGCTTCGGGCGGGGAAATGTCGAGGATCATGCTTGCAATAAAAACAATTCTCGCTGACGTTGATGAAATCGGTGTTCTGATATTTGACGAAATTGATACCGGAGTCAGCGGAAAAGCTGCCCTGAAGGTAGGTGAAAAACTCCTTGAGATATCGGCGAAGCACCAGGTAATATGTATAACTCACCATGCCCAGATTGCAAGCCTTGCCCGGGTTCATTACAGGATAAGCAAGGAAACAAGGGGAGACCGTACTGTGGCACAGGTGGAGAAGCTTGATGCTGCAGGAAGGGAAAAGGAAGTTGCAAGGCTTTTGAGCGGCGAGGACAATACGAGTACAACCAAGCTTGCAAGGGAAATGATAAAAAAGGGAATGGATCTAAGAAAAAAGCAAAGCGCAGGATAATAAAACGCATGAAAAACGGGGTGATAGCAGAAGTATGAATGTAAAAAAGGCTGAACATATTGCCACTGCAGTGAGTCCCGAACAATACCCGAGAGTGGCTTTGCCCGAAATAGCCATGGTGGGAAGATCCAATGTCGGCAAGTCCTCACTGATTAATTTTCTTACCAAAACGAAATCCCTTGCAAGAGTCGGAAATACACCCGGAAAAACGCGGGTTATTAATTTTTTTAACGTGGAAAACAGGCTGATACTGGTCGATCTTCCCGGTTATGGATACGCAAAGGTTTCAGAATCTGAAAAAAGAAAATGGCAGGAAATTGTTGAAAATTATTTGAACAACCGGTCTCAATTGTGTGGTATTATTATGTTGGTGGACATAAGGCATAAACCTACCGAGCTCGATGAAATAATGTACCGGTGGATAATCAGCATGGGAAAACCTCATATAATCGTTGCGACAAAAGCCGATAAGGTTTCAAGGGGCCAATACCGGAAACTTATTGATGACATACGCGGGACTTTGCACCTGGCACCGGGAGTGCCTGTTATACCTGTATCGGCAACCCAAAAAACAGGTTATTCCGAAGTCTGGAATGAAATAAAGAAAATATGCCTTGTTTGAACACCTGACGTTGAATGAGAAGGTGATTTTTATGACAGCCGAAATACTTGCTGTGGGTACAGAACTGCTGATGGGGCAGATTGCCAATACAAATGCCCAGTATATTTCAAGAAGGCTTGCTGAGCTGGGTATTAATGTATACTTTCATACCGTTGTCGGAGATAATGCCTTAAGGCTGGAGGAAACACTGAAGCGTGCCCTGGAACGCTCTGATATTGTAATTACCACCGGCGGGCTTGGTCCCACGATGGATGATCTTACAAAAGAAACCATTGCAAAGGCATTAAACAGGAAACTGGTTCTCAACGAGGATATTCTGCAGTATATAAGGGGTTTCTTTGAAAAAAGAAACAGAAAAATGACGGAGATAAACGCAAAACAGGCATATTTGCCTGAAAACTCCATTGTTATTCCGAACAACAACGGTACCGCACCGGGCTGCATTATCGAGGAAGGAGACAAAGCGGTGATCATGCTTCCCGGCCCGCCCAAGGAAATGCAGCCGATGTTTGATGAAACTGTCTTTGACTACCTCAGACAGAAAACCGGGGTAATCCTTGTATCCAAAATGCTGAAAATTTTCGGCATGGGCGAATCGGATGTTGAGACAAGACTGATTGACCTGATTAAAAACCAAAGTAATCCCACGATAGCACCATATGTTTCCCAGAGTGAAGTAACAATAAGGGTTACGGCAAGATGCAAGGACCACAATGAGGCCATGGCAATGCTGACCCCGGTGGTTAACGAGATTAAGTCAAGACTGGGTGTCCTGGTTTATTCCGAGGATGGCGAATCGATGGAAGAAGTTGTGCTCAAGCTGCTGAAGGAAAACGGGCTTGTCCTGGCAACGGCGGAATCATGTACAGGAGGCCTGCTGGCAGGAAGGATTACAGATATACCCGGTGCGTCCGAAGTTTTTGAACGGGGATATGTAACCTATTCAAACAATGCAAAGGTTGAAGATTTGGGTGTATCTTGGGGTACACTGAACAGGTACGGTGCAGTGAGCCGTGAAACGGCCCTGGAAATGGTTAACGGACTGAAACAGAAAACTTCTGCCCCGGCAGGTGTGGCAATAACAGGGATCGCAGGACCCGGCGGAGGTACTAAGGAAAAACCGGTCGGCCTGGTTTTCATTGCCGCATATCTTAAAGATACCGTGGTATGCAAAAGACTTGAGCTTACAGGTAACAGGGAAAGAATCAGGAATGATGCATGCCTCAACGCGCTGGACATGATAAGAAGGCTGATACTTGGCGTGGAGCAGCAATAAAAAGGAGGACTGCATATTGGCTTCCGGTGGGGAAAAACGTCTGTCAAGGACTGCTGCTCTTGTTATGTTTGCAACGTTTTTAAGCAGGATAACGGGTTTCTTACGGACGGTACTGATAAAGAACATAATGTCGCCAAAAGGATATTCGGATGAGTTCCTTGTAGCGTTTTCACTTCCCGATCTGACATTCGAGCTTCTGGTTGGCGGTGCTATTGCCGCTGCAATTATTCCCATATTGTCTTCCAGCATATCGAAGGGAAATGAAAGAGAAGGGTGGAAAGCAACAGGAACTTTCCTGAATATAACTGTTATAGCTTTCTTTTTGCTGAGTGTTGTTTTCTACATTTTTACGCCGGGACTGGTCAGCCTGGTTGCTATTGGTTATGAACCCGGTACCGACAGGTTTAATCTTGTGGTGAAACTTACCCGCATCCTTCTGCCGTCTTCCCTGTTTATGATGCTGGCAGGGCAGTGCAACGGCATACTGAATGCATACAACAGGTTTGCGGCAGCATCTTTCGGCCCTGTTTTGTATAACCTGTGCGTTATGCTGAGTATTATTATCTTTGGCGGGAAAAGCGTTGAGCTGACTACTTTCGGTGTAATGATCAGTTCGATGATCTATTTTGTAATCCAGCTGTTATTCACTTGGAAACATTTCAGGCTCTACACGCCGAAACTGTATCTTGGAAACGAGACGTTCAGGAAGCTTGTAAGGCTTGCTGTCCCATCCCTTGCCGCTTCCGCCGTGGTCCAGGTAAAAACCATTATATCCAGAAGTTTCTCCACTGAATTTGCGCAGAACAGCGTGACGATGATGAATAATGCAAATCTGACCTGGCAATTGCCCCTCGGCATTTTTGCCCAGAGCATGGGTGTGGCGATGCTGCCGACGCTGTCTTCACAGTTCGCTCTTGAAGAAAAAGAGGAATACAAGCGTGTTTTATATAACGGGATAAAAACGGTATTCGCGCTGTGCATTCCCAGTACCATGATATTGATGGTTCTGAGCAGGGAAATAATGCAGGTATTGTTCAAATGGAGCCATATGACCGATTATGAAGCTGCAATGAACGGCCTGGCCCTGCTGGCATATGCTCCGGCCCTGCTGTTCCAGTCAGTGGTTGTGATACTGAACCGGGCGTTTTATTCGATTCAGAACACCCGTATACCTTTGCTTGTCGGACTGGGGACCATTGGCATAAGTATCTGTGCCAATCTTTATTTTGCCAACTATACCGGGTTCGGTGCAATAGGTACTGCAATTGCCTATGTTATTACGGTTATGATTAATGCGTTTTTGCTTATTGTCCTTTTTTCCAAAAAAACAGGTCTGGAACTTATCCCCGATAATTTCGTTTTCTTTGCTAAAACTGCCACGGTAACTATATTATCGGGCGTGACTTTATGGTTTGCAAAGATGATAATTCCTTTTCCCGCGGGCGAGAGCTTTTCAATAGGCGGCAAAATACTGGAAATCCTGTCCGTGTGCGCGAGGATGATTCCCGCCATACTGGTATTTGCAGTGACTTCTGTCTGGCTCAGGATAGACGAAATCAGGAAGATTTTGGCCACCGTAATCCTTGGAGTTAAAAAAATTACTTCGAGGGGAGCGGCAGTAAAAATGAGGATTAGAAATATTTAGAATTACAAGAAAAAATTAACCGAATTTTATAAGCATCTATTGATTTTTGTTCTCAGGTAAATTATAATAAAGAACAGATGTTCGACAAAAGAGCTGCCGGGTACTCTTTTGTCGTCCTGGGGAGGTTGAGTTATGGCAAGTGACGAAAAGAAAAAGGCGCTGGAAATGGTTTTCAGTCAAATAGAAAAGCAGTTTGGGAAAGGCGCGATAATGAAACTGGGAGAAGCCGCACACATGAATATTGAAGCAATTCCGACCGGAGCACTGGGGCTGGATATTGCGCTGGGTGTGGGCGGGCTTCCAAGAGGGCGTATTGTCGAAATATTCGGTCCTGAATCATCGGGTAAAACCACCGTTGCACTGCATGTAATAGCAGAAGCCCAGAAAATGGGCGGAGAGGCGGCATTTATAGATGCCGAGCATGCTCTGGATCCTGTCTATGCCAAGGCATTAGGGGTAAACATTGAGAACCTTATTGTTTCACAGCCCGATACAGGTGAACAGGCTCTTGAAATTGCTGAGGCACTGGTCAGGAGCGGAGCAATAGACGTTATTGTTATAGACTCGGTTGCTGCCCTTGTACCAAAGGCTGAAATTGACGGCGAAATGGGAGAACAGTATGTAGGTCTGCAGGCAAGGCTGATGTCCCAGGCATTGAGGAAACTTTCGGGAGTTATAAGCAAGTCCCGGACGGTTGCAATCTTTATAAACCAGCTGCGCGAGAAAGTCGGGGTCATGTTCGGCAGTCCTGAGGTGACACCCGGAGGCCGAGCCCTGAAATTTTATGCATCCGTGCGAATGGATGTAAGACGGGTAGAAACTCTGAAAGAAGGCGGCGAACCGGTTGGAAACAGGGTAAAGGTTAAAATTGTAAAGAACAAGGTGGCACCTCCGTTTAAAGAAGCCGAATTTGATATAATTTACGGCGAGGGTATTTCAAAGGAAGGAAATATTCTGGATATTGCTGTTCAGCTTGATATTATCAAGAAAAGCGGTGCATGGTTTTCCTATAACGATCAGAGGCTTGGTCAGGGTCGCGAAAACGTTAAGAAATTCCTGAAGGAAAATCCTGATATATGCAAAGAAATCGAAGATAAAATCCGAGCCCAGTACGATAAGGCTTTTATCCAGAGCGTAGGCTCCCATGTGGTTGATGATGATATGTAAATGTTCGGGAAAACCCGGAGGAATGGTAAAATTCAGAAAAAAGTTTGTCTTAGAGACAAACTTTTTTTATTGAAAGGAAGCTTGTTTGCAGTTTTTTGTATAAACATGGTATAATTCTGACTAAAGTAAATCTGACAGATTTGCAAGGTGGGGTTCCAATGACGATAACAGCTGCAATTAAACACAGGAACAATCCAGAAATGATACAGATTTACATAGATAATTCATATGCATTTTCAATACCTGAAGAAGAATACCTGAGACTTAATTTGTATGAAAAACATGAAATCACCCCGGAAGAAGTAAGAAGAATCCGGGAAGAAGTTAACGTAAGGCTTGCCAAGCAGCGTGCCCTGAGAATACTTGCGACGATGAACAAAACCGAATATGAAATAAAGACGAAACTTAAACAGCTTGGTTTTGACGATTCAGCCGCAGAGGGTGCGGTTATGGAGTTAAAAGCAATGGGGTACATAAATGACAGGCTTTTTGCCAGCAAATATATATCTGACCGGCTTAAACTGAAGCCGATGTCAAAAAAGGCACTGGCATATGAACTCGAAAAAAAGGGAGTTGCACCGGAAATTATCGCGGAAGTAATTGATGAGTTTGAAGTGGATGAATTCCTTATCGCATACAGGCTTGCGAAAAGAAAATATGGCAAGTACGATTTGACCGATCCAAAGATTCGGAGAAGGATTATATCTTTCCTCTCTCACAAGGGATTTTCTGAAGAAATTATTAAAAACACCCTCAGGGAAATGCTCGAATCCAGGTTGAAATAATTTTTCATGAAAATTTACTGTATTTTTATGCGATGACGGTCATTAATTATGCAACTAAACAAAAATTTACTAATTTTACGCAGTGTATTGAAAATTTAACATAAAAGTTTTATAATCTTTTGAAATAATGAGGTAAATAATTCAATAACGGGTCTCTCGTTGGCAGAGTAGGCGTTTGTGCGTTAAGTGCCGGGTGAACGGGGAGTTGACACCCGGACGAAAAGCCGTAAGGCTTGCGGTACAGGCGCCGCATCCCGCTGCTGCATGAGGGATTGTAATCCTCTTCATGTAGCAATTATGTGCCTCGTTAGGAAAAGGTATAGGTCGAAAAAAGCTAATCATGAGGAGGTTTTTTTATGGTTAACAAAAATCATTTTTCTTTTCTGAAGGATATTTTCTCCCTGGTGCTTGTAGCCTTATTTATTGCTGTTTACGGAGTTCTGGCTCTGCTGAGAATTTACATTATTCCGAACCAGTTGAGATTAAGCCTTACTTTCATGCCCGTTGCATGGTCGGCAATGCTTTTCGGACCTGTTGCAGGAGGATTGACAGGTGCTTTGGGGGATATAGTCGGCTGGACAATAAATCCAATGGGTCCTTTTTTCCCGGGATTCACCTTCAGCGCCTTTGTAACGGGAGTAATTTACGGCCTGTTTCTTTATAAAAGAGAAATAACGTGGAAAAGAGTTTTTCTTGCGTCCATAACAATGGTTCTTATTGTTGAAGCCGGCCTCAATACTATTTGGCTCAGCATTATGACAGGAAGCGCCTATAAAGTGCTAATCGGTGCAAGAATTATAAAGTCAATTGTTTTAATGCCCGTTCAGGCATTCATTTTATATACCACGGGGTATATGGTGAAAAAATTTATTCCTGCAGGCATGCGCAGGGTATAAATATTATAAATAAAAAACATTATAGGGTGAGCAGGCATGAAAAAGGTATCTGATAATCGGGTACGGGAAAACAGCGGAAAGGAAGTCTACCTGGTAACGGCTTCGAATGAACGGGAATATGATGTTTACAAGTCCCTGCTGGATGCCTATGGAATTCCTTTTTTGAAAAAACAGCGGGAAGCGGGCGGATACCTTAATATATCCATGGGTATGAACATTTACGGCGTGGATATTTATGTCCCCGAAGAATATTATGACGATGCAGCGGAACTGATAAAGGGCACAGAGAACGCCGGCGATGACAGTAACGGGGAAACCAAAGAGGCAATGGAAGAATTTCATAACAAGCGCCTGATGTATATATGGATAATAATAGCCATTTTTTATATTCCTGTTTTAATTCTGATGCTATACCGGTTGATTAAAAGCATTTAAAAGCGCTGAACGGCTTTCTCCCCGTTCAGCTTTTTATTTATGCTGCAGTTGCTTTTTTGGGCATAAACTGAGAAGATTCTACTTAAGTAAGAATGACAATAATTCATGCAATTGGTATGACAATTGCCGTTTGCAATATGCAATTAAAAAGAAATCCGTAATAACTTTACAAGTTGTATCATTTTACTTATAATTTAAATATAAAATGACAAATTGCGGAAAACCGCAGAGTTTAAACTTAATATAAGTATTGCAGGTGTGTTGACGCACTTAATAGGGAACCGGGTGAAAATCCCGGACGGTCACGCCGCTGTAAGGATGAGGGTGCATTCACAATGCCACTGTCGAAAAAGATGGGAAGGCGGATGCATCCGATGATTCCAAGTCAGAAGACCTGCCTGCAATAGTAATGATGGGTACTACGAGCGATGGGCCCCATTATGTTTGCAGAGTATGCAAATATGTGCCTTTCCCTGCTTGTGGGAAAGGTTTTTTGTTTCAGCGGGCCTTGATCATAATTTGAAAGGAGAATGATTATGAAAAAAGGTCTTATTTTATTGTCTTTTCTGTTAATCATTTCTCTGGCGGCAGGATGTGCGAAGACGAATTCTCCCGAAGAAACCGGTGCTGTGAGTCCGACACCTGCAGAAGCAAACAGGGAAAGCCCGCAGGATGAAAAACCCGAAGCAAAGCAGGAATCGGCATATCCTTTGGAAATTACCGACTTTAAGGGAAATACCGTTAAATTTGACAAGGAGCCCGAAAGAGTAATTTCATTAAGCCCTAATATCACCGAGATTATCTATACCCTTGGCAAGGGAGACAAGCTTGTGGGAAGGACGGCATTGTGCGATTATCCTGAAGGAGTTAAGAATGTAACCGTGGTTGGGGATTTCTATGAGTGGAATTTTGAAACAATCCTTTCCCTTAATCCCGACGTGGTTTTTGCTTCATCGCTTAATACCGAGGAAAACGAGAAAAAGCTGAAAGAACTGGGACTGAACGTAGTATTTCTGACCAATATAGAATCCTTTGAAAGCACCTATGAAACCATTGGGCTTATAGGCAAGGTTCTTAACGCCGGGGAGAACGCTGAAAAAATCATCAGCGATATGAAAGATACCGTTTCCAGGGTACAAAAAGCGGTGGAAGGGAAAGAAAAACCTTCTGTATACTATATTGTTGGATATGGTGAATATGGCGATTATACCGCTACGGGAGAAACCTTTATATCAAGCGTTATTGAAATGGCAGGCGGAAGTAACATAGCCGCTGATACCACCGGCTGGATATACAGCCTTGAAAAACTGGTGGAAAAGGATCCTGACATTATCGTCGGTTCACAGGCTGCAAAGGAATATTTCGAGCAGACGAACGGCTACAAAGACCTTACTGCGGTAAAAGAAGGAAGAATATATGCCATAGACGTGAATCTCCTTGAGCGTCAGGGACCCAGGCTTGCTGAAGGGCTTAAGCTGCTTTATGAAATTTTCCATTCAGAAAACCTGCCCTGACATGGAGACTTGCGATAAATAAAATGAACGGTTATTGAGTACGGCGATCCGGCGTTTGCTTGCCTGGCTGCCGTGAAAATTATGCATTGATTGGAATGATGATATAATGTGTTCCGGTTCAAAGAACAGATTATATGGCATATTTTTGATTGTGCTTGCCGCAGTGCTTGTATTGACCGCTGCAGCATCCCTTTTCCTTGGAACTGCCAATATAAGCTATGTTGACGTATTCAGGATACTGCTTCACCATGTGCCCGGCCTTAATGAGCATATATCGCTTGACGGGATACCCGGGTCTGCCGTAACGATAATAATGAAGCTGAGACTTACAAGGGTAATACTTGCAATGCTTGTCGGCGCCGGTCTAGCGGTGGTTGGCTCAACAATGCAGTGCCTTTTCAGGAACCCTATGGCAGAACCCGGACTTTTGGGTATATCCTCGGGTGCCGGTTTGGGTGCAACAATTGCCATAGCAATCGGAGCAAATACTAATATCTTCGGTCTGGGGGCAGTTGCAGTTGCTGCATTTATCGGAGCACTGGCAACAATAGTGATTGTTTATAATATTTCAAGAACCGGTTTCAGGATGTCATCCACGGTTTTAATCCTGGCCGGAACGGCGGTCAGCTTCATGAACAGTGCCGTAATTCAGCTGATGATGGTTTTCAGAAGGGACAGGATGGATTATATAATGCTTTGGACAATGGGTTCCTTTACCACCTCGGGATGGAACAAGATTTTAATTCTTCTTCCGTTTCTTGTAGCAGGTCTGGCCGTCTTATTGAGATATGCAAGACAGCTGAATGTTATTTCAACGGGCGAGGAAACGGCACAGTCCCTTGGGATAGATGTTGAAAGGGTAAAAAAGATAATGCTGGCGGTTTGCTCGCTTATTACCGCGGCCTGTGTTTCAACAAGCGGGATAATAGGCTTTGTTGGCCTGATAATTCCGCATGTTTTCAGGCTGATAGTCGGGCCCGACCAGAGGATCCTGCTTCCGTATTCAATTGTCGGTGGAGCGGCATTCCTTGTTATATGCGACACACTTGCGAGGATAATAGCTCCGCCTGCTGAAATTCCTGTAGGTGCGATTACCGCGGTTTTTGGTTCCCCGTTTTTCATTGCGTTGCTTGTCCGCAGCAAAAGGAGCGTGATGTAAATGGAACGGTCGGTAACGGTTAAAAACCTGGATTTTTCATATCATGACAGGAAAGTGTTATATGAAATATGTGCGAGCTTCAAACCCGGGACGGTTTGCGGTCTCCTGGGCCCCAACGGCTCGGGAAAGACCACGATGCTTAAAAATATTGCCGCCATACTTAAACCCGAAAAAAATACAGTGTATATAAACGGCAGGGATATTACGGGAATGACGCCTTCAGAAACGGCGAAGGAACTGGCCCTGGTTCCGCAGAACACCCATATAGATTTCGACTTTACCGTTGAAGACATCGTGATGATGGGACGAACGCCGCATATCCGAGGCTTTTCAGGCGAGAGCGATGAGGACAGGAAAATTGTCCGGTGGGCTCTCGAAACCGCAAGGGTCAGCCACCTGAAGGACAGGAGCATAAAATCCATAAGCGGCGGGGAACTTCAGCGGGTTGTTATAGCAAGGGCGCTGGCCCAGAAAACGCAGGTTATCCTTCTTGACGAGCCTGTATCCCAGCTGGATATTCACCATCAGCTGTCGATAATGGAAACAATAACCGAACTGTGCCATGAACAGAAACTTACGGTGGTTACCGTTCTGCATGATTTGAACCTGGCAGCCGAATACTGTGACATGGTTTACCTGCTGAAAGACGGGCGTATCGTATGCGGCGGGCCGCCGAAAGAAGTGCTGACGTACCAGGTCATTGAAGAGGTATATGATATAGTCTGCCTGGTTTATGAAAACCCGGTATCGAAAAAACCCCATATAATTCCGGTAAGCAGCAAATAAGGAAGCATGAGATAACTGTATTTTGATCATAATATAAATGCAGGTCTAAATATTTACTTTTGAAAGATTCAAATTCTTTAACTGAATTTAGTTCAAATCCTTTTCCGCATTCCTCAGTCAGAAGAGCGAAAATTATATTATAATCTTTTTTTGAAATATCGTAAAAGTATATTTATTTTCCGCCATGTTCTGCATCACCCAAGGCTACGTTAAAAATCTCATTGACGTTAACAATTTATTTGCTAAGTTCATTCGAGACAATTGACAGGTATTCTTTGGATGGAGAATATATAGACACAATATATGAGGGAAACTATTCAACTGATTCCGGATTGTGCGATCTTGCAGTTGATGATGAAAAAAACATTTATGTTTCGGACACTGCCAATGGCAAAATTTACAGATTGAAGAAGGTAAACTGAAATGCGGTTAAGATATTTTATTTCATTGTCCGTAAAAAGTATAATGCGTGATTTGACGAATAACATACTTATTGTAGTTTCGCTTGCCATTGGAATGATATTGCCGGCTGTTGTTTTTTCCTATGCATATGATTCATACAGACAGGTAAAAGGAAGCGAGCCCAACAATTATAAAAATATTCTGATAATTGATCCTGCAGCAGTATGGAGCAAAGAAGATGTCGCAAGGATAAAGCAATATAGTGATGAAATAGATTACATAACTTCTTACGGTTCTTTCAGAAGCATAATCGTAGGCAATATGGCCTGCATTTATTCAGATATAATGTATATTGACGGTAATTTCGGCAAGATGTATGGTTCAGAAAATGATAATATAACATTTTTTACGCCCGAAGAAGTGGAAAACGCTGAAATGATATGTATTCTGGGTAGCAACGCTGCAAAGGAACTTAACCTGAAACAGAATGACACGATAAACATTAACGGGTTCGACCTGACAGTGAAAGACATAATTCGGATGGGGAAGTTTTCTGATTATATTTTTATTCCTGTAACATGTGAAGAAGTGATTCCTGCGGAAATTTACCCTACACATTACATAACCTTTAGAAAGAAACTGGATGATATCGATGACCTGGGCAAATTCCTTGACATTATTAGATCTGAAATAGGTGATTTTAAAGCATACCGTGGGGAAGAAGAATACCCCAGGGAAGCAAAAGGAGCATTTACCGCGTACATAATTCTGTTTCTGCTGTCGTCTTCGGTACTGGTTTACGCGCTGGTAAACATTGTTTCCATGGTATTCTACAAGTTTGACCTTAGCCGTTATCGTTTCGGTGTTGAGATTTCTTTGGGGGCCACAAAAGGAAGCATATACGTTCAATGTTTTATTGAACTGCTGATACTCTCTTTATTTTCAGCAGGAATAGTACTTGCACTGGTACCTGTCATTGTGAAAGCAGTATCGGCAGTAATCGAACCCGTGAGGTTCCATTACAGCATAGCTGTTTTTCTTGTAGCTGTCGCATTGGCGGTATCAGGAATCTTAAGTATGTTTCTGCTGAGAAGAATATTCAGGATGAGTACAAACGAAATAATAAGGAGATAGTTTTGTATCAGTATATTCTGGGGCTGGTTTTAAAGAGAATAAAAAGGAATATAAAGTTTTACCTGCTGATAATGGTTGAAATATTTATATGCGTTTTTTTGCTGAACTCCGGTTTAACATTGCATAATTCAATAAAAATCGAATATGAGAGCAGGAAAAATGATCCGGACAGTAAATTTTTTTATATTGGCATAACGAAACTTGTCAGGCAGGAAGATCTTGGGAAAAACATTAATACTAATTATAAAGAACCACCTTTTTCAATGGAAGAATTAAGATTCATACAGGAAAAATTCCCTGATATAAGTGTTTCACTTTATATAGTGACATATCCTTCTCCTTTTCATTTGAGTTGTATTATTTACGCATCAGAAGATTTTTTCAGGCAGCAACTGAAGGGCAATGAGCCAATCCGATGGGAAAACACATGTTTTATGGGTAGCGAGGTTAAAGACTATAAAATTGATGGTATGGAAATTAGGCCTTTGTCAGGTATTATTGAGGAAAAAACAATTCCAATGCATGTTAATGCATATCCTACAAAAGAAGAAATTGATTTGCAAAAAGCAATTATTATGCCTTTGAGTTATTACTATGAAAATATAAAATTTGAGCAAGCTCATGCTTATAACAGTGCGCTCTCCATTGATTTCGGAGACGCCGGTTATTCGGCCAATGTGGTGGCGACTATATTAAAAAGGCTTTTTTCGGAACATCCGGAGTATACATACATTTATTCCAATACCCTTGAGCAGTACATAAAGCAGACCAATGAACTGAAAATGATCTGTACTGCGCTTTTCTGCCTATGTGTCTTTTTCATGGTTATCATAATAGTAGGTTTGTCTGGGAAAAGCTTAATGCTTATAAACAGGAGGAGAAAGGAGATCGCAGTATTGTCTTCCTTCGGGGCTGCAAAAAGAATGCTGTGCTTTGAAGCCTGTGCGGAGATATTTTTTACCGGTTTTATTTCAGGAATAATCGGGTTAGTCGTAAGCAATATAATTCTTTTCAGCGTCAGTTTTGACCATTTTGAAGTGGTTTATAGTATTAATGCTGCGATCAGGCATGGGTTTTTACGAATTCCCTGTAGTCTGCAAGCATTTCCCTAAGAAGAGCAGGAGTATCCAGGTGATACGGGCATTTTTCGGTACACTGCCGGCATTCAGTGCAGTTTTCAATACGCTCCATTTTCTCCTGCCATTCCTGGGTTATAAACTGCTGATAAGGTGCTCTTCTCAAAAGGAATTTCATTCTTGCCGCATTGGAAATGGGTATATCCGCAGGACATGGCATGCAGTAGCCGCAGCTTCTGCAAAAGCTGCCCGAAAGTTCCTTTCTGTCCTGTTCAATTAGCCGTTTCATATTATCATCAAGAGCAGGAGGATTTTTTTCCAGTTCAATGAACTGTTCAAGCTCGTTCATTCTCTGGATTCCCCAAATCGGCACCACGTGCGGAAACTGCCACAGATAGCAGAATGCGGTCGCAGCATTTGTAATAAGTCCGCCTGAAAGGGCTTTCATTGCGATGAATCCGATATTCTTTTCCCTGCAGAGCATTACAAGTTCCAGGTCTTCTTCTGATGAGATATGGTTGAACGGGTACTGGAGTGTTTCATACAAACCCGACAATACAGCCTTTTTTCCGTTCTCAAAACTGTGGTTCGTGATTCCTATATGCCTGATTAGGCCTTTGCTTTTGGCAGCAAGCATGGCTTCATAAAGTTCGTCCCCCACCATAGGAACCGTTTCCGGGTTATGGAACTGGTAAATATCTATGTAGTCTGTTCTCAGTTTTTCAAGGCTTGTTTCAAGGTCACGCCAGAAAGTTTTGGCGTCCTTTGCCTGTGTTTTCGTGGCTATTATAATGTTTTTCCTGACATCCGACAATGCATTCCCGATTTTTTCCTCGCTGTCGGTATATGCCCTTGCGGTATCATAAAAATTTATGCCGCTTTCATAAGCCCGGATAAGAATCCTTTTTGCTTCGTCCATGGACACCCTTTGCAGCGGAAGGACGCCAAAGCCTACCCGGGTTACCTCAAGACCGGTATTTCCCAGCATTGTTTTCTGCATTTGCAAACCTCCTGAAAACTTTATATACCGTAATTATAATCCTTAAACATCAGGTCATCAACAAAGCGTTGCCCGGCATAGTTTCCCCAGTTAAAACAACGGGTGGTTAGGAAATTTATGACCATTGTGTATGGGATATTGTGCAATGCCGTAAACAGTCGCTTCATTTGCAAGAACCGTGCAGTTCAGCTCGGGCAAGCCGAAACTCGCAAAAATGCTTCTGAATCTATTTTGTTGGTTTCATTTTTGCTCAGACAGTCGGCTTGCTAATCCTCGCTCAGACTGAACGGCTCTAAGCTGCATTGCGCTAAAAGTTTCCGCCATTTCACAATATCCATAATACCCTCAGCAGGATCCGTAATAATAAAACAAATTCAAAAAGCGGGTGATTCGGGCGATTTTGGCGACGCAGAGCGGCATGCTACGAAGCCATGCTTCACAACAATCAGTCTGGAGCGTGGAACTGAGCGACCCGGGATATAGAGACCTCAACGCCGGAGCCATTACATGTGCGGAGCGTGGATTAAGGTTAGTGCTTTGCCGCTCAAGGAGACAAAATGCCCGAAGCAGGACCCGCACCAGGGCCCGTACAAGTCTTTTTTGGTTTCAGCTTGCCCGAGCTGAATCGTACAGTTCCCGCAAACAAAGCGACTGCTTCGTGCATGGCACAATAGGTATGAAAAAACATCCGAAGCAGGATCCGCATACCTTTTTTGTACCGGCCTTGCGTTATTGATACTGTTACAATACAATGTTGTTGAGCGTAAAAACAGGAGGTGGGAATGAATATGGTTAATTTTGAGTTTTACTGTCCTACACGGGTTTATTTCGGCCGGGATCAGCACAAGCGCGTCGGCGAAATCATAAAAAGCTACGGGTTCAAAAAAGTATTGCTTCATTACGGCGGAGGAAGCATAAAGAGAACAGGTTTATATGATGAAGTGGTAAAGTCACTTAATGATGCAGGAATTGATTTTGCTGAACTTGGCGGCGTACAGCCGAATCCTGTGCTTGGGCTGGTCAGAAAGGGAATAGAGTTATGCAGGAAGGAAAATGTGGAGCTGGTGCTGGCAGTAGGCGGCGGAAGCGTTATTGATTCGGGAAAGGCAATAGCCGTGGGAACTGCAAATGACTGTGATCCCTGGCTGTTCTTCATGAGAAAAAGAGAGCCCGAAAGAGCATTGCCCATTGCCACAATACTTACTCTTGCCGCATCAGGAAGCGAAACCAGCACGTCCTGCGTCATTACAAACGAGGAACTGAAGCTGAAAAGAGGGCTTAATTCCGATTTCCACAGGCCATTGTTCTCAATTTTGAATCCCGAATTGACATATACCGTATCACCGTACCAGACTGCATGCGGTATTGTTGATATTATGATGCACACCGCCGAAAGATACCTTACTCAGAAGGGCGAAGCAGAAGTTACCGACCGGATTGCGGAAGCGGTGCTGAAATCCACGATTAATGCGGGAAGGGCGGCATTGAAAAACCCGAGAGATTATGAAGCCAGGGCCACATTAATGTGGGCAGGCAGCCTGTCGCATAACGGCCTTACCGGCCTCGGGCGTGATTATTTTATGGTGTCCCACCAGATAGAACATGAAATAAGCGGTATGTTTGAAGAAGTCGCCCATGGGGCTGGGCTTGCGGTGGTATTTCCGGCATGGATGAAATATGCATATAAGTTCAATATTCCGAGATTCTGCCAGTACGCCGTAAGGGTATGGAACTGTGAAATGGATTATTCGAACCCTGAGAAAACTGCAATTGCCGGTATAGAGGCGACTGAAAGATTTTTTAGGGAGATAGGCATGCCTACCACGCTGAGGGAACTTAATATTCCTGAAGACTGCATAGAGGAAATGGCAATTAAATGCACGAATTACGGCGAACGTATTCTGCCGGGATATATTGAATACGGCAAGAAAGAAATAATGGATATACTGAAACTGTGCCTGTAAAATATACCGTAAAAGCGGGGGATGGGTCAGAGTGGGAAGGATACGGTTATTGTTGTACCTTTTCCGACAACACTGTCGAGGTCTATTTCAGCATTGTGGTATTTTGCTGCGTGCTTGGCAATGGAAAGCCCGAGACCCGTGCCCCCGGTTTCTTTTGAATGGCTTTTGTCAACGCGGTAAAACCTTTCGAAAATCCTGTGCATATGCTCTTTCGGGATGCCGATTCCTGTGTCTTCCACTTTAAGCACGGCTTTATTGTCTTTTTTTTCCGTGATTATAATCACATTGCCGTTTTCCCTGTTATAACTGATTGCATTGTCAACAAGGTTGTATACCAGTTCTTCAATCAGCCTGTAAACTCCGCTGATAACAACAGGTTCTCCCGATACGGTTACCGATACACCCTTTTTTGCTGCATGTTCTCCGAGGTTTTTGGCAACATTCATGCAGACTTCATACAGGTTAATCTTTTCAAAAGGAAAATCAATTATTCCCTCGTCCAGCCTTGATATCTCTATAATATCTTCTATCAGTTTCAGAAGCCTTTTAGCTTCATTGTATATGCGCCCTGCAAAACCAGGAATATCGTCGCTTTTGGCCATATTATTCATGATAAGTTCCGCGTAACCCGATATGACCGTAAGGGGTGATTTAAGCTCATGGGATACATTTGCCGAGAATTCGCGTCTGAATATTTCCGCCATCTGTGCCTCAGTTACATCCTGAAGAATAACGATGGCTCCCTGGACTTCGCCGTCTTTTATTACCGGGTTCGCCCAGATTCTGATGCTTCTTTCATCTTTGGAGATAATGTCTTCCGATGAATTCCCGTCAAGGGTTTTTTCAATGGCCTGCTGAAAGTTCCGGCTTCGGTTCAGGGTAAGTACGTTCCTCCCCAGGTATTCGCCGCCGGGAGAACCCAGTAAATCCATGGCGCCAGGGTTTATAGTCAGTATTCGGCCTTTTCGGTCCAGAATAATCAAACCCTCGTTCATATTATTTATAATTGTTTCGAACTGTTTTTGCTGTTCCCGCGCTTCTTCTATCTGCTTGTCCAGATGTTTTCTCAGGTAATTTATTCTGAGGAGCAAAGGGGATAATTCGTCATAAACAATGTTTTCAGCAGGTTTGTCCAGGTTAATTGAGTTTATCGGTGCAACAAGCCTATTGGACTGGCTTACTGCCATAATCATTGAAATGGCAATAACAAGAAACGCGATTAATACTATGTAAGGGAAAAGGCTAAGATATGTCGAATAAACGGTATCGGTGGTAAAGGCAAGGCGAAGTATCATGCCGTTATCAAGCTTTATTGCGTAATAATATGTTTGCTTGCCTATGGTACCCGATACACGTACCGTTTCACCGCGGCCGTTTTCCAGGGCCGATTTTACTTCCGGGCGGTCGAGATGGTTTTCCATTGCAAAAATATCAGTCTTGTTGTCGAACAAAACAGTACCATCCTGTGCAATTATGGTTAAGCGTGCATCCGTATTATGCATCAGGAAGGAAAAATCCGGGTTTTCACTTTCCTGCCCGTTCAGGACTGAAGCCAGAAGGAATGCCGTTTCCCGCAGGTTTTGCTTCATTGTACTGAAATTGTAATTGTACAGTACAGCACAGGTTAAGGCCGATGTTATTATAACAACAGCAATGGAGAGAATAAGCATGCTTTTGAATATTTCTTTCTTCATTGCAGGGCTCCCATTCTGTACCCGATTCCGCGGACGGTTTCAATTGCTTTGCCGTGTTCCCCTAGTTTTTTCCTGAGGGAACGGATATGTACATCCAGGGTCCGTGTTTCACCGTCAAAATCAATCCCCCATATTTTATCAAGCAGCCTGTCACGGGTAAGTACAATTCCTGCATTGGACATCAGGCAATACAGCAGTTCAAATTCCTTGACGGTAAGTTTTACTTCAGTATTTCCTGCCCAGACCATATGTTTCTCAGTATCTATGGTTATATTCCCGGCTTTAAGAATTTTTTGGTCTTTTTTCGGCTCATAACGTCTTAATACCGATTTGATGCGTGAAACCAGTTCAAGCACTCCAAAGGGCTTTGTAATATAGTCGTCAGCCCCCATGTCCAGTCCCTGTACTATGTCAAATTCCGATCCCTTGGCAGTCAGCATGATAACCGGAATATCCCTTGTTGCGGCATTGTCTTTAAGCATTTTCAGTACCGTAAGACCGTCGGTGCCTGGAAGCATTATATCCAGAAGCACCAGTGAAGGAAGTCCGGATTTGAGTTCGTTAAAAAAGGCTGCTGCGTCCGAAAATCCTTTTGCTTCAAAACCTGCGGTTTTGAGTGCGTAAATGACAAGTTCCCTGATATTCGTATCATCTTCCACGCAGTAAATCATGAATCCCGTTCCCCTCTGTGAATACCGGTTATTGCAAACTCAACCCATTCTGCAATATTTGTTGCATGATCGCCTATTCTTTCAAAATACTTTGCTATCATAAGGAGATCCATTGCATATTCGCTGTTTATAATTCTTTTTTCTATTCTTCTTACCAGTTCGTTCCTGACTTTCCTGAACAGTTCGTCCACGATATCATCATAATCAATTACGGCCAGTGCCAGCTGCAAATCCCTGTTGACGAAAGCGTCAATGCTTTCAGTAACCATTTTTATCGTTGCCTTAGCCATATCTCCTATATATAGTGTACCATTTTCGGCACGGATTTTTCCAATAATTATTATTTCTGAGATGTCAGCGGCCTGATCGCCGATCCTTTCCATGTCGGTTATCATCTTGAGCGCGGCCGAAATCAGCCTTAAATCACCTGCAACAGGCTGCTGCTGTAAAAGCAGCCTTAAGCACAGGTTTTCAATTTCCTTTTCCTTGTGATCAATCTTTTCGTCTATGAGAATGGCTTTTTCGGCCAGTGCAGGGTTTCCTGTCATTAGCGCCTGCGAAGAGTTTTCAATTGCTTCCTCGCACATCGCACCCATTTGTATCAGTGCATGGTTAAGGTTTTCAAGTTCTTCATGAAACTTATTTCTCATTATCCGAACCTCCCTGTTATATAATCTTCGGTTCGTTTATCCTTAGGCATAGAAAACAGTTTCTCGGTTTCATCGTACTCAATCAGCCGCCCGTTCAGGAAAAATGCAGTCCTGTCGGATATTCGGAGTGCCTGCTGCATGTTGTGAGTAACAATAACAATGGTGTAATTTTTTTTAAGATCGAGGATTAAATCCTCGATCTTGGAAGTGGAAACGGGATCCAAGGCCGAAGTCGGTTCATCCATCAGCAGTACCTCGGGATTTACTGCAAGTGCCCTTGCAATGCATATTCTCTGCTGCTGCCCTCCGGAAAGGCTAAGGGCGCTTTTTTTCAGCCTGTCCCTGACCTCTTCCCAGACTGCTGCTTTACGCAGTGAATTTTCCACGATTTCATCGAGTATGACTTTGGACTTTATACCATGCGTCCTCGGGCCATAGGCTATATTGTCGTAAATACTCATAGGAAAGGGGTTTGGTTTCTGAAAAACCATTCCAATCCGTTTCCTGAGTTGGTTTACGTCAATATCCCCGTAAATGTCTTCATCGTCCAGCAAAACCCTGCCCGAAATACTGCAGTCCGGTACCAGGTCGTTCATCCGGTTAATTGTTTTCAGAAGGGTGGATTTTCCGCAGCCCGACGGGCCAATCAGCGCTGTTATTTCATTTTCACGGATGTTCATGCTGATATTGTACAGTGCCTGAAATTTGCCGTAAAACAGGTTTAGTTTATCTATCACGATTTTGCTCATTTTCCATTTCCTTTCATTATTCTTTTAGCCAGTTTTTCCGACAGGCGGTTGATAAGGAGAACTATGACCAGAAGCACTGCCGCGGTTGCATATGCCTGGTTTGTATAAAGGCCTTCGCTGGACAGGGTATACATATGCAGCGAAAGCGTCCGTGCAGAATCGAACAGAAAATCCTTTCCGGAAGGTATTTCAGCAACGGTACCTGAAGTATAGATAAGTGCAGCAGTTTCACCTACTATCCGGCCGACGGCAAGTATTATCCCTGAAAGAATTCCCGGAAAGGCTGCCGGAATAATAATACTGAATACCGTTCTGAATTTTCCTGCACCAAGCCCGTAACTGCCTTCACGATACAGTTCGGGTACGGCTTTCAGTGCTTCTTCGGTGGTTCGCATAATCAGCGGAAGCACCATGATCGATACGGTAAAGACACCGGATATAAGCGATATTCCCCATTTCAGCACCGTAACGAAAAACAGGAATCCGAAAAGCCCGTAGACGATGGAGGGAATGCCCGACAGGGTTTCAGTAGTAATGCGTATGATTTCCACAAGCCTGCTGCGTTTTTTTGCATATTCTGTAAGATAAACCGCTGCGGATACACCGACGGGAACCGATAACATCAGCGCCAGGAACACCATGAGTAATGTATTTATTAACGCGGGCGTCAAAGAGACATTGTCGCTGTTGTATTCCCATGCAAACAAATCTGCAGATATATGCGGAATACCTTTGTAAAAAATAAAACCAACAATGAAAAACAGGACGGAAAAGGTAATGCAAGCAGATACTTTAACGAGCAGGGACAGTAAAACTGACAGGTAGTCCTTTCTACTCATAAACCTGCCCTCCTTTTAAGCAGCAGGAACAGCAGGTTAATAACGAGTATAAACATAAAAAGTACTACGCCTGACGCAAAAAGCGCTTCCCTGTGCAAATCCGCCGCATATCCCATTTCGATGACTATATTTGCTGTAAGGGTTCTGATGCCTTTCACAATGCCCTGAGGCATTCTTGGTTGGTTACCCGAAACCATGATAACTGCCATTGTTTCGCCAACTGCCCGTCCCGTTCCGAGTATTACCGATGCCAGTATCCCTGATTTCGCAGCCGGAAGCACGGCAAAAAATATACTTCTTTCATGGCTTGCACCAAGTGCCAGGCTCCCATGGTAATAACTTTCGGGTACTGCTTTTATTGCCTCGGTACATACGCTTATGACGGTAGGGAGGATCATTATGCCGAGCAGGATCGAAGCGGTCAGAATGCTGTATCCGTTTCCTCCGAAAACATTTCTTACCGCGGGTACTATTGTCACAATTCCGAAAAATCCGTATACCACAGAGGGTATCCCGGCCAGAAGATCAACTGCAGGTTTCAGCCATTTCAGAATTTTTTCCGGGCAGAACTTTGCCAGGAATACAGCAGCAAAAACACCGACTGGAGCTCCGATAGAAACTGCTCCAGCGGTAACCAGGATGCTTCCGAGTATCATTGGGAAAATACCGAATAATGGGGGAGTGTCTCCTGGCTTCCATTGCGTTCCAGTAAAAAACTCTTTCAGCCCGATTTTCCCGATTGCCGGAAGTCCGTTAATAAAAAGGAAAAAACAGATTAACATTACACATATTATTGATATACATGCCGCCAGCAGAAAAACCGTTTCAAAAATTTTTTCCTTGTACTTTTTCATATCTGCCCCCTGTAATATCAGTAAACTACTTTATAATTTCATCCCATCGAACGGTTTCGCCTGTATAGATGGCTTTTATCTGATCCGTTGTCAGGCTGTCCACAGGATTTTCCCTGTTTACGATAACGGCAATACCGTCCAGTGCAATGACCATGGGTTTGGCTCCTTTCTCAAGCTCACTTTCCCTGAGTTCTCTTGAAGCCATGCCTATATCGCAGGTTCCGCTAATGACGGAGTTTATTCCCGTGGAAGAATCGCTTTGCTGGATTTCGATTTCGGCGTTTGGATTTAATTTCAGGTATGCTTCCTTCAGTTTTTCCATTAAAGGAGTTACCGAGGATGATCCGGCCACAACAATCTTTCCCGGAAGGCCGGTGCTTGTAAATCCTTCTTTCCCGGATACCGGTATATAATTGTTTTCTTCAATGACTTTTTGCCCTTCAGAGCTTAAAATAAAATTTACGAAATCCATTGCCGGATCGGATAAATTCTCCCCGGTTACAATATTGAATGGGCGTGAGATTTTATAAGTACCGTTTTTGACATTTTCAGCAGTGGGTTCAGCCCCGTCCACCTTGACGGATTTTACAGTATCGTTCAGCGAGCCTAAGGAAATATAGCCTATTGCGTATGGATTATTAGCCACAGATGCCATTACAACCGACGTACTGTTGCAGATGACCGCTTCATCGGTGGTGTGATCTGTCTTGTTTCCGTGTTCGTCAATCTCTTCAATACCCAGGAGTTCAACAAAGGCACCCCTTGTACCCGAGCCGCTTTCACGGGATATTACCGTTATTTCTTTTGAAGCATCAAAGCCGCCTGCTGTTATGCTGTTGACTGCCGGACCGTTTGCCGTGCAGCCGGTTAATGCTGCAAAAATGCATATTGCTGCAGAAAGTATTCTCTTTTTGCTCACGTTTACCATCCTCCTTTAATTCCAATGAAAGAATAAAGGAGGAGTGTAAAGAATAAAGACAAAACTGTGTAAAATTTATGTTAAATACCTCCCGAAATCCTGACATAATTCAGGTAAACAATAAAGTTCATTTCCATTTCTCCCTTAAAACCTTACTGAAATATGTTAGCTTTCAGCACTGCCTTTAAGGGCGGAACGGGACAGCAGTACTACCAGCTCAAGTACACGGACGCGAATCAGTTCAAAATCACTTTCTGCTGTAAAAAATATGTGCCCCGGTATTTCGTTAAGAAGTTTCTTAGATAATGGCTTGTTGCCCATTGAAATTGTGCTTATAAATTCACTTTCTTATCCATCGGATATGGCGGTATATTTTCACCGGCAAGGGGGATTCTTTTCAGTTTCTGTATATATTCCGATATATCAGCCACCTGATTATGCAAGGATTGATACGAAAAAGATAGCAGAAGATGGAGCAAGAGAGGAAGGCCGGAGGTTCGAGTGCATTCTCTGGGGTACAAGGTTCCTTGAAATGCTGAACGATAGCAGATGAAATAAGGATGAGTTCCTGGTAGTTCCTCTGTACCACATGATTGAAGGGGTATACGGTGATAAAAAAATTGTAAGGCTGTTCCTGCAGGCGAGCAGGGAAGGTCAATTGAAAAAGTAAATTCCAGTTTGCAAAAGTAAATTCCACAGTATTTGCAAAGCAAGAGAAATCTATATTTTTCGTGTTTTTTGATGAGTTTTATCATCACTAATTCTTAACAATAATGCAATTATATAGTTAATAAATAATAAAAAATAATAGCTTTTAAACCTGTTTTAGGGTATAATGTACTAAGAGTGAAATTTAACTTACTTTTTTGCAAGAGTAAATTCCACCCTAACAAAAGTATTTTTTAAGTTAAATGGGTGGTGCCTCTTTTTGTTTAAAATTTATTTTTTAGGAGGGATGGGCGCAGTATAATATTATCGCTTGGAATGAGTTCTGCGCCCATTTTTCTTAACAGATCCTCCCCATATAGAGATGCGAAGACTTCATATGGCGTTTTATCGCCTAAA
>Ga0134104_1000339_pt1 | contig 56802 bp, 52 predicted proteins | sample 15_3_2metaG_FD_94455 | JGI IMG/M metagenome (GOLD analysis project Ga0134104, IMG submission 94455) | Switchgrass degrading microbial communities from high solid loading bioreactors in New Hampshire, USA - 15_59_3.3_214_A2 metaG | ecosystem: Engineered > Bioreactor > Semi-continuous > Anaerobic...
AAATTCTACATCAACAGGTATCATCTTTGCAGGCTTTTCAAGAAAAGCGCCGGCAGAAGCCTACATGAATATATAATTTATAAGCGTATCTCAAGGTCGAAAAAACTACTTTCGGAAGGTAAAAGCGTCACTGAAGCCGGGATTCTGTCCGGGTTCAGCGATTATTCAAACTTTTTGAGAATCTTTAAAAGAACGGTCGGCCTGACACCCGGGCAGTACCGCAAAATGTACAGAATCTCCCCATTTTGATTTTCGGGGGTGCGGACATTTTTCTGTACTTTTTTATGCTATTAAACCTATACTACGTCTTTAGTCCATAGGACTCATCCCGCCAAGGGAAATCTTAATGCGTTTTTCATTATGCCATATAAGATAATTGTTAAGTTCATTTATGAACTGTTCTATTGAAACACCTTGTCACGAACGGCTGTAAAACATCTCATTTTTAAGCCTTTCAAAGAAGTATTCACAAACAGAATTGCCCGGTGAACAACCTTTCCTTGACGTTGACCTGGTCAATCCGGCTTTTTCAACTCTTGAGATCCAACCAGGCCATGGATAATGACTGTCCCTGTCTGAATGTATTATTGGATGCTCTTTATCCGATAGCTGACTTATGGCGTCGTCCAGCATCGTATTGACCAACTCTGCATCCGGGCTGGTCCCTATTGTCCAACTTACTACCATCCCATCAAAACAGTCAATTATTGGAGAAAGATAGGCCTTGCCGGCAGGTATATGGAATTCAGTAAGGTCGGTCAACCATTTTGTATTTGGAGTATCTGCGTGGAAATCACTGTTGATTATGTTCTCCGGGGCAGGATTTATCTCTCCTTTATATGAACTGTAATTTCGTTTTTTCTTGTATGGCACAATAAGCTGCTCCCCTTCCATTATCCTTATATTCCCGTAGGAGTTGATTGTCTGACAAGTAGTTCTCATACGATTGATCTAATAAACCAATTTCAACTGCAAAATCCAAAGAATTATTGTATGTAAAATCAATAGTATCACTGTATCCCAGTGCTCTAAGAACGAATGTGGTATACATTGATACAGTACATTTATCATTGGCTCCAAATGCTGAAGCTGATGTGCTCTTTGCCAAGCCTTTCGAATACAAGTAACCTATATAGTTGTCAGCCCATTTCGGAACATCTATAAAAAAGGATGCGACCAATTTCCGTTCTTTGCCTCATTTTCTTTACCAATCAATATGACAAGCATTACGGCCGCTTCAATACGCGTCGGTTGCCGATTAAGTTCGAACCCGTTACTTCCGTTATTGAACAAGCCTAGTTCTTTTAATATTTCGGTTTCTTGTTGATGGTTATTTGTTTCGGCATGTATTGGAATGGTAGCAGACACAAAAGTTAGAATTACTAAAAGAAAAGCAACTATTCGCTTCATAACAATGTCTCCTGTTATTTGCAACAAAGAGTGTTAATGTTAAAAATAGCAGTAATCTAACGGGTTACTGCATGATTAATCAAAAAGCCCCACTCTCCTCGCCTTTCTATGCCTTTCTATGTAATAAGCACAGGGAGTAACGCTTTATTGTTCTTTAAAGAAAACATTATATTACTACTTTTAACAAATGCAAGCTTCATGCAATTAATGACGGTGCCAAGTTGTTGATGAAGAAGTGGACACAACGTTATCGGAACTGGGATTAGGTATTAAGCCAGCTGATAATTATGTTCCAAGAGAGGTTGGAACAGTACCTGTAGAATACACCCTCAACGTCCTAAAAGGGCACGTCCGCATTGCCGGACGGGATAGGCCTCACAAAATACAGGATATCAAGTGGGCAGCCCACCAATTATGTAAAATTATTGCCAGTTTTTATTCAGCTTAAGCATAAAACCTGATAAATCTGGAAATAATTCTTAATAGAGAAAAAAATTGTTAATTATTTTCACAGGCTAAATTTCTTACCAGAAATAGGGCATCCGGTTACCATACACAAAAACCTTTTCAGAACCGGATTATTGGCATAGGTCGGGGAATACAATTTTCAAGATATCCGATATAAACATTGAATACAGATGATCTCCTACAGGAAAGGCTCAACCGGCAGTTAAGCACTGCATGTTGAGCCTTCTTCCCATCAGTGGAAAATACCGCCAAAAGAGCTTCTTTTCAGATGTCTAGTTTTGCTTTGAAATAAGTTTTACGATTCTGTTAGTTCCATCCCATTCAACCTTAATCCCTAAACTCTCAGCAACAAAACGAACCGGGACAAATGTAACTCCATTTATGGCTTTCACCGGAACTGGCAATGTCTTATGCTCTCCGTTTGCAATTGCATCTTTACTATCCTGTTTCAGAATAATCTTTGTTTCATCTTTAGTTCCGGTTATTGTTTTTGTAGTTCCGTCCCAATCTACTTTTGCTCCCAAACTTTCGAAGACCGCTCTGAAAGGCACAAGGGTATAACCATTCTCGGAAACAGGATCAACTGGAAGATTTATAAACTTACCATCCAATTTAATGCGGATCGGTGAACTGGAATCCCTTTTCATGAGATACCCGTAAGTATCTCCAATACATATAGCCAGCATTCCTTCTTGAAACCCATTACCTGTCAAAGCCGAAATATCAGGCGAATCAAACACAAAAACTTCATTGCCTTTGGTGTCCATATAGCCTGACGTAATCTCTCCTGGATACAAACCTCTGCTAAATTGAAAATAACCTTCAGAGAAGCCATATATTGTATTGTATTCATTGAAAGGAACAATTATATTTTCATTCATATCTATTAATCCATAGGTCCACGCACCAACATTGTCATGATCAATCTTACTTTTATCAATATTTGAAAAATCTCTTTCTATTGCTACAGCAGCTACACCATCTCCAAGACTAACAGAAAGGTATTTTGGCTCGATTACCCATTTAAAATTTTTGTCAATTATTCCGTATTTTCTTGTACTTCCAACCTTACCTTTTTCAAATACATTTTCTCCTGCAATGGCAAACCCATTCCAAAAATCACTGAGCCAATCAAAGCCACTTACAACAACATTTCCATTACGGTCCAAATATCCCCATTCTTTTGATGTAGTACAAAACTTGGCTAAACCTTCATGGTATTCTCCAATTTGCCGTATGCGTCCTCCAAATTTAAAGTTTTCTTCTCCTATCTTTTCCAGATCTTTTGCTACCCATTTTCCGAATTTATCAATAATACCCAAAGTATAATCCCAACCAGTTACAACAGATACAGGAATCAATCCTTCTGAGCAGTTGGCTTCTGCAAAAGCAGGGTAACTCATGCTTTGTGATGAAAATATCTCTTTGCCTTCTTCAGTAATATAATATGTTTTATTAATACCCGGAATATATGCCATTAATATACCTTCATGAAAACTTCTTCCTTCTTTTGGATTAAACTCTGTTTCCCGAAGAACTTTTCCGTTAATATCTATTATTTTACCTTTGCATTTAAATTTCCCATCTGTAAAGTCATAATTGCCCACCCAGGCAATACCCCCATTAAACGGTACTGCATCATCATATATGGGTGGTACAATTATTTCTCCCTTTTTATTTATGTACCCATACTTAAAAGGTTTATCCGGGTCTGTGCTTTGCACAGCCACTATCGCTCTTCCCTCATAAAAATCTTCCACCTTTGAAAAGTTTGTTTTCATAATATCAAACTGGTCATTAAACGGCTCGATTTTCACGGAGTAATTTGCTGCTTCAGCTGCTCTGGAAGCAAGGAAGCATGGTATTATCATTAATGACAGGCATATAATAATCATCAGCTTTTTCAATATAATCATCCCCTTAAAGCTTTTAATAGTAAACATAGTGCTTACATACAATTAACATTTTATTTATTTTTCCTTTTTGGGTCAAGTTTGATCAAAGCAAAGACAGTGTCAGCTTGCTGTTGGATTTCTAAACCAAATCTTCTTTGGTTAAGCCATGAATTTAAATTAATCCAGCATGTTGGATTCCACGAAGAACCCTAAATACCGGTGTTGCTTTCCCCATCTTTAATACAAATATATTCCCTATTTCATCAGGGTTGATCCCTAAAAATATCTTCTTTACCCGTTTCATTGCCTTCTTCAAGTACTGCTCAATTCTCTCATCATTCTGCAGGTGTTGTGGCCTGACACGGCCCCCATTAATCCAATATACCCTCAACCTTGACATATAGTATAATCCTTCTTTGCTCCAACCCATAGGTCGGCTGCTTAATCTCGGCGGCAACATATGGCTTATCTGACCTTCCCAGAATTTGCTATCTTGGCATACAATTTATGGATTCCGAATTTCCAGCACAGCAGCATGCCAACGACGGTGCCGGCCACAGCCTGAAGGCCATGAGTAACAAGGAGTTCTTTGTTGTTTTCATTTAAATCCTTTAAATTCTGGAATTGGTACAAGCATATTCCGGTGGTGATAGCCGACCTTGTTTTCTATCGAGCCTTTTCGTGTCCACTGTCAGGATTACAAAAGTTGCTCCGAAAACCATTATGCATCATAAACCTTAAAAATCCATTGGTTAAGTCACGTTCTCCATACTCCTTGATTTTCTTGACAACCGTAGACATATTATCAAGCCAGATTGCTGTCGGCACGCCACCCATGTGTTCGGAAATTGCTTTCGTCCCTCCATTAGGTATTTCTGGTTCGCACTTTTGAATAACTGCATATGCCCAGCGTTACTGTAAGGATAGGACAGATTTAAATAATATCCGTCATATGTAATTCCATTCTCAATAAAGCGAGCCTCTCCAAAGTCAATTTGAGCTTCTCCCGGAGGATGTTCCAGCAGAAGAAATCCATCTTACAGTCCATCTAAAAGGACACCGAAAATCCTGTATTTGAAAATTGATTATACTCTTCTTCAAAAGATGGTGTAATATCCTTTATTTCTTTAGTTTTTATTACATCGTTATTTTCGATTATAGATTCGAATCTGCTCCTAATTTCTTTTTTTCCAATTAAATACGTATTTTTTACAAATACTACAGGAGCAATTCCTTTATCTTTATAGCTTACTTCATAAGCGATGTTATATTGATGTTATATTTGTTTAAAAGCTTTTATTTTTCGTATCGGCAATATTATATTTTTCAAGCTTCAGATTTTCATGGCTTTCCAGCATATTATTAAAGAATTTAGTCAGATTTAGCTTCTTGGTTTGCAATTACTGCTTCTTTACTCATTAAAGCAAATAATAAAATTATGCATTAAATTAAAAATATTTTAGCTTTTTTCCTGCTCATTTTAATTACTCCCATTTATATAATCCTACCATCATTCAAAATTATTCTTCTCTTATCGTACTTCGCACCATTCATATCATTTGGTTACCAATATAATAGTTTTTCCTTCTTCATTCAAATTTTTCAACAGTTTCATAATCATTTTGCCGTTTTCACTGTCCAGGTTTCCCGTAGGCTCGTCTGCAAGCATAACTTTTGGATCATTTGCCAGGACCCTGGCTATTACGGCCCTTTGCTGCTGACCGCCGGAAAGCTGCGAAAGACGATGTTTTACTTTGTCCTTCAATCCAACTTTTTCAATCATTTCCAACGCTATGCCGAAGCCCTTCGTATCGTCTAGGAGAATCTCAATGAAAAGCCCTTCTATATGAAAAGTCTGATTATGACAAGAAAAACCTTTAGCCAACGTGAGTCCGGTAGCTAATGTGAGCCCGTTTTCCAACACAAGTCCGTTTTCTAACGTGAATCCCTTTGCTGACGTAAGTCCCGCAAAGGACAAGAAAAATTAAAGCTTCAGTAATAATCGAGCAGAAGGAAGGTCGTGAGCATGCCGCACGCACAGCAAAAACTCGCCATTGTCCGAAAACAGGCGAGTTTTTTGTCGTGCAGTTTATAAAAGGCAGACAACATAACTGGTCATCTGCCTATAATTTTTTGCTGCTACATTTCAATCTATTCAAATCAATATTTAATGTAGGACCTAAATATACACATTATTCGTAAAAATCTGCATTTACTAATGCACGATCCCGACTTTAAGAACTTCAATTTTTGTAGAGTTCAATCTTAAATTTAATCACATTCGAAACATCTAAATCAATGTATTCCCACTTTCCCCACTCAACCAAATACAGCATTGTACGGGTACGGTATTGCACTATACGGAAACCCGTATAAAAAGTTAAAAATAAGGAGTGCTTATTTTGCACTCCTCCGAAGGCAGACACTCTATTTGCATCTCAGAGCCTTTAAAATATTTTCGAGGTAATTTTCATACCCGAATTTTTGACCACCTTAAAAAGGCAAATAAAACATCAGTTCTACTTGTCCGGTACATAGCTGGTTGAAGTGTCAATACTGACCGTATTAGTCGCAGCATCCCACATTACCCCGAAATCAATGATTTGGGCTATGTCACGGAGCTTGAAATAATTATTTCCGTTTATGTTGTACGCTTTAACATCCAAGGAATTACCTTTGATTTCATTTACAAATACCCTCGCCGTGGATAATACAGCCGTCTTTGCATTGCCATCACCGGCTTTGAGTTCGCCCCCAACAGGAGTATATGCCTTACCAGGGAATAACGTAATCGCCTGATAATTGCCATCCCAAGCTATATCAAACTGCTTATCATTACCGGATAAAGCCTGCGCAAGGTCACGAAGTTTAAAATAATTGCTGCCGTTGATATTATAAGCCTCAAAAGTAACCGGCGTACCATTGACCAATATCTTAGAAGAGGTCGGCACCGCCATAACCTTCTGTGTTTCATCCGGCACTATCTTCACATACCCAACAGAACCCAAATTAAGCCCCATATAGTTCGCGTATATCACATATTCACCTGGCTTGTCCAGCTTAATATAACTGTCTTTCGTATAATACCCGACACCGTATTCATCCGTAACATAATGAGCATCATCTTGATAAAACTTATCCAATTCATAAAAAGTATTGCCGTTCCGGTTTATCTGAACAGCAGTTATCGTAAGCCTATCCCTCAGCGATGTCAGCGTCGTGCTTCCTACCACTTCAAAACTTTTAAACACTTTCGAATCCGTAGGTATTGAAGCTGGACAGTCAATCTCCTTCGCCACATTCGTCACATTCATTAAATCATATTCTGTATACACAATGGAAATCTGGTCCCAGTTTTCAAACAAACCAGTAATAATCTCCGTCTTCAACTCCGTAGCTGCCTCTGACGCAGCAAATACCCCAGACGTCAGACAAAAAGTCAAAAGAAAGGCCAGCACAATTGATAAAAAACGTTTGGTCATAAATCATTCCCCTTTTCTTTTATAATTTATAATTATTGTTTAATCGCTTATATAGCGAATAAAATCATCTATGTTATATAACCTAAAGTATTACAAAATGCAACAAGTTTTGTAATTCTTTTTGTTTCATGGCAAAGGAAACTCAGGGAAGCAGTGTATACAACACTTACAAAATCAGAAGTATCCAAGGATATAGTGCCTGGCGGATGGATGAAGCTTTCGCCGAAACAGGTGTGTTCAGCAAAAGGGACACTGGACATTGAAATCAACGGCTGCAATATAACAGTCAATGCGCTGCTCAATCATGTATACCAGGTGTTGATAATGTCGCAATGATAAGGTGAAATGACAAACCCGTGTACCTTTGCTGCAGATACACAGATATGAGGAAATCGAGGCTGTAAAAAATCTTATGTATGAGAAGTAAGGAAATACTGCGCAAATATAAATTTCTTCCAAGCAATTTTCTTGCTTTATAACTCGGTATTTTTTTCTTATCCGTTATATATACTGCATTTTCTACCGCCTATTCAATTTCCTTTATATCTGGTTCAGTATATCCCCATGACATTAGTATTTCCTTGCCTATGTTAGTCAGCTTCATAGAAAAACAGCTCCTTTCTCGTCTTTAAAATGATTAAATTCATTATGAAGGTATGTCATGACACTATAGATTTTCAAGAAATTCAAAAAACGTTTCTAAAACTCATTAGTTTTGAAACCACACATTGTCTAAGAGTATTATAGAAATTAAAGGATTATATCGATGACCCTCTTTCCAACTATTGATTTTCTAAATGCCTCTGTAATATACATACGTTTATGCAGGAATAAAAAATTAATTGTCGAATATTATGATAAAAAAATGTTTGGGAGGTAATTATGAAAAAAGTTGTTGCATTATTACTGTTAGTAGTTTTTACCGTATCTTCTTTAACAATGAACGTTTATGCTTCCTCTTTCAACATTTATATTGAAGGAAAAGCACTGAAAATTCCTTCAGACATGGGGAGCATATTTGCGGATTCAAATGGAAGGGTACAGGTACCGGTCAGGGCATTGGCTGAAACATTGAAATGCAAGGTGGATTGGGACAATGAAACTAAAACCGTTATTATTACCAGACCTGATAATATGGTTGTTACCCTGAGAATCGGAAGCGTGAAAATACATACCGGGCTCGGCGACTTAAAAATGGATACGACTCCAAGGATTGTAAACGGAAGAGTGCATGTACCTGTCAGGTTTGCCGCCAATGCATTAGGTTATGAGGTGGATTACAAAAAATCCGGTGAAGTGGCAAAAATTACTCTCACAAAGAGCGATAAAAAGGTGGTCGGAGACCTTTACCAGCCTGAACCTGTTTATAGTATATACAGTAGTATACTCAGCTCATATTTTGAAGGTACTAATTTTAGTGCCGCATGTGCGGATCTTGACCTGGACGGCATGGATGAGCTTATTGTCATTCAAACTAAAGGAATTCTCGATGGTGTTTTTGCTTTTGTATACAAAAAGGATAAGCTGCTGGGAGAAATCGACTTAGGCAATCCGAATTTCATGTGGGTAGGTATATGTGCGGGAGAAGACGGTAAAAACTATTTGGTCGCCTCAACCGATTCAATGCAAGAAGGTTGGAGTACAGATATATCCCAGTATTATGGTATAGAAAAAGGTGTTTTCAAGGAGTTGTGCAGTATCACTAAAATAACAGGTCCAAAAAACAATGATTGGAGTAGCGGGGAAACTGAGACAATCATATGGGTGGATGGTAAACCCGTCAACTCAAAAAATGCCTATTATGTACAAAAATATCTCAGCATAATATCTCTATGTGATATTTATTACAGAGAATACGCTGACAATACGGACAGAGGAAAGGATGTTCACATAAAAGCAGCAGAAGAAGAGAACAAAATTAAGGCTTCAGAAAACCAGTCAATGAATGACAGTAAACTGAGAGCGGGCCTTAAAGAACTCATCGGAATGAGCTTGTACGATTCATGTGATGAAGGTCAGCTTACCCCTCTCTATGAAAGCGAAGGGGCAAATGCATACCTTTGTCCTGGCAGGGATGATGTTACCCTGTTTGTAAGCTTTGGTACGCTATACAGCGTATATATCGAGTACAAAGATAAAGTTATCCCTGTTTTCGGCCTGGAAATAGGTAAAAGCAAAAGAAGCGACGTTCAGAAGATACTTGGAAACGGAAGAGATGTCTTAGCAGATTACGCCTATGTAGGCAATCCTCCAGGCTTGGCTTCATGTACTATATATAGCTATGAAAAAACCGAACTGTGGATTTATTACAATTCAAAAGATACAGTGATAGCGGCTTTTGTTAAAGGATTGCAAGAGTAAATCTGAAATAAATCATATTTTGAGGCTGTAAAAAATTTTGTGTATGAGAAGTAAGGAAATACTCTTTTCTGGTAAGAATTAGCAATATAAACCAGAAAGGAGTATTTTTATGAGCGTATTACCAAAAGAAGTAGTTCGGGAAATAATCAAGGGCAATAATTTCCGGAATCCAGGAGAAGTACTGGCATTTCTAGAAGACGCTTTCAAAGACGTTCTGCAAGAAATGCTGGAAGCAGAAATGGACGTAAAGCTTGGATATTCAAAAGGCGAAACAGAAAAGAAGAACACCGACAACTGCAGGAATGGCTATACACCTAAAACCGTCCGCAGCGAACTGGGGCCTGTCCATTTAGAAATCCCCAGAGACCGTAAGGGTAAGTTTGAACCCAAAATCGTGCCTAAATATAAACGTGATGTCTCGGGTATTGAGGAAAAAGTGATCTCTCTCTATGTCAGAGGCATGTCTACCAGGGATATCCACGACCAGATCAAAGATTTGTATGGTGTTGAAATATCTGCTGAATTGGTCAGTAAAATCGCCGAGCGTATAGTTCCGGAGATTAGAGAATGGCAGAACCGTCCTTTAGACCCGGTATATCCATTCGTTTTCATGGATGCCATACACTATAAAATCCGAGAGGATAATCATATTTTAACCGTGCAGCCTATGTAGTCCTTGGTGTCAACCTTGATGGAATCAAAGACATTCTCGGTATATGGATTGGTGAAAATGAGTCTTCAAAGTTCTGGTTAGGGGTATTAAATGAGCTTAAGAACAGAGGCGTTGAGGAAGTGCTCATATTTTGACTTACCGGTTTGAAAGAGGCCATAGCAGCGGCTTTTCCAAAAGCTGAAATCCAACGGTGCATTATTCATCAGTTGCGTAACTCTTTCAAGTACGTTTCCTACAAAGACCTCAAGGCATTCTCCAAGGATTTCAAAAGTGTTTATACTGCAGCCAGTGAGAAAGCAACTCTTGATGCCCTCTGTGAACTGAAGGAAAAATGGGGCCGGCAATATCCTTATGCTTTCCGGAGCTGGGAAAGCAATTGGGAAGTGTTAAGTCCATTCTATAAGTTCCCGGAAGAGATAAGAAAGATCATATATACAACTAATATCATAGAAAGCTTGCACAGGCAGTTTAGGAAAGTAACAAAGACAAAATCGGTCTTTCCGAGCGACAGTTCCCTGGAGAAGATGCTATATCTGGCATCCATGAATGTGATGAAGAAGTGGACACAGCGTTATCGGAACTGGGATCAGGTGTTAAGCCAGCTTATAATTATGTTCCGAGGGAGGTTGGAGCAGTACCTGTAGAATACACCCCCACCGCCCTTAGAGGGCTCGTCTTCATTGCCGGACGGGCTATACCTCACAAAATACAGGGTATCAAGGGGACAGTCCACCCATTATGTAAAATTATTGCCAGATTTTATTCAGGTTAAGCATAAAACCTGATAAATCTGGCAATAATCCTTGATAGAAAACAAAATTGTTAATTATTTTCACAGGCTAAATTTCTTACCGGAAATAGCATATCCGGTTCCCATACACAGAAATCTTTTCAGAACCTATTTAATTGCTTACATACTTCATCAAATGATACAGTATTTCCTTCTTTTATCTCTCTTTCAGCTTCTTCAATTGCCTTTTTTTCATTTTCTGTTAGCGGGCTGTCGTCAAAATCATCAGCTGAAATAATATTTTTTACTGTATCAGCTGCAATTACTATTGCATTTAATATGTTGTTATCTTCTTTTTCTATCGTTACAACTAAAAAAAAATCATCAACAGTTATCATGATATCATCATTAACCTTACAAAGTATATTATCACCTATTGAAATCAAATTACTCATTATCTTTGTTTCATCTATTCCTTCTGTGTCTGAAGATAAATCAGTATATACATTTACCGTTATGGTATTTTCTTTTACTTTATATGAACCTATACGTTTCATGTTTACAACTCCTATCAATTCTTATAAAGTAAGTATACCATCAAACTAAGTTTATGACTATACCGCTTTATCTTTATCTATTTTACTATATTATAAGGTCATCATCTTCCTGCTGTTCCTGATTAATTGATTTTTTTGCATTAACTGATCTTTTAAGTTCTTTTTGAAGTACCAGGAATGTTTTTACTGCCTTATCATCACCCTGCCGGGCTTTTTCACTTACTATGTTATATATATCAACAAAACCTTTATTACTTTTCTCCAACAATAGTAATTTCATCAAATCTGCGTATTCTTCGGTAGATCAAGCCCAAAATTATGTGTAAAATTCCCCAGTTAGATAATCAGAACATCGCCGCATAAATTATCCAACCCACCGGCTGGCAGTCAAACGTAAGTCAAAGCTTCACCACCATTTCGTGGCCTTTGGCAGCCACCCGGTTTAGCTCGAATCGACTTTCATGCACTGTTCAAGAGCGAATATATGTGACGTCATTGTAATAGTTTTGCTTTTGGCCTTTTTGCCATTGCAAGTACTCATCAATATCCAGATATTCTCTACCCGTTGCCCATTTCTCATCAATTTCCATAAGCAACGAACTTATCAGTCGAATTACTGACTCCCTGTTTGGAAAAATCCGAATTACTCTCTCGCGACGCCTAATTTCCTTATTTAAGCGTTCTAACCCGTTTATCGTCCTCAGCCGACGTCGATATTTCTTCGGTAGGTTCAGTACTGTGGTGGCATCATCAAATCCCTCCTCCGGTACCTGCATCGCTCTTGGCGCTCTTCTCTCAAACGCCTCCAGTGTTTGGTTTAATAAAAGTGGGTTTGACAACGTTGCCAGCTTACATCCTGAAAATGTTGTCTCACTGCTTTTTTCAAACCCATATGGTCATCCGATATAATTAAATCTACTCCTCTCAGGTTCCGGCTTTTCATCCACTGGAAAAACTCACTCCAGCTGGCTTCCGATTCGCTATCCCCAAGCATTAGCCCTAAAACTTCCCGATATCCTTCATTGTTGATTCCTACGACAATCATGGCGCTGCGTGCTGCGAGAACAAACTATTCCTTCTTCTCGTATCTTAAAGCACCAGAGCATCTACCAAACAAAGGGATAGCTCATATCCCTTAAATCTCGGCTGTTCCAGGCTTTTACCACAGGGTCAAGCTAAGGCCAATATCAATGCCTGTTCGCTTCGCTGGTATCTCTCAAGCATTTCCTCTCGTCAGTTCGTTCGTAAGGTTCAGCTTGCAGCTGTTCTGTGGCTTGCGCCTGTAAAATCTGATTCAATATCGATTCCATTAAAGTTGCCATCCCAGAATCCTTGTTATTCCCCAAAAAAAGTTGATGCAAAAGTTCGTCATTTACGGTAATCTTATATTAAGCCATTCAAATTCCTCCTTTTGGAATGTTTTTTCTCCAACTTCTATTCCAACTGAGGAATTTGTTTATGGCTCTCTTATTTTTCTTCATTGCCTTTTTACACAATTATACGGACTCAACTCTTTCTTCAAATATGAAATTGTTGACTGCCCTCAAATAAAATGGGATACAAATAATATCAGCTTTTCAGATGCAATATATTACATGATGGCTTAACTTATGGATAATGGTATAACACCTCAGTTCAATCAACACATCTATATACTTTTATTCAACGGCTTTATAACACATAAATATTTACATTAAACAAAAAATGTAGAATTATGCAGGAAAAATATAATAAATGTCGAATATTGCAAATAAAAGATCTTTTACTTTACTAAAACTTAAACTATACAGCGATGAGGTGACCAATTTGTAAACAACTTGGGGGCTGAATATATGTTCAACGATTTTGACGTAAATTCTTTTTGTTTAGTAATGAACTTAACTGTCATAACTAATGGATTTATGTCACACCTTGAGGATTTAGTGTATCTTCTTCATCCCAGATGATAGAAGATCATTTTTTAAATTTTCAACTTATCTGTATTTCAAGATGTTAAAATTAATAAAGATTAAAAGAGTAAGGTTATTGGAGTTTATAACTGACTGATATCTACATTTCCATATTACAGATTTCATGGATATAAGTTTTTTATTATCTTTTTTAGATTACTGATTTTATTTTTCTGTTGCAATTAATGTACAAATTGTTTATTGCTTAAATTTTCCTGAATCAATATATTAATGAACATAAAGGTCAAAACAATCAAGTACAGGTAGTTGACCTTTTACCTTAAAAAATCTATTCAACTCAATAATTTGTTAAGTTTTAATGTAATTAATTATAAATTAGACCAATAGGAGATGTAAATATGTTAAAGTTCAAAAGTATCAAAACAAAACTAACTGTAGTTTTTGGCATGTTAATTCTGGTATGTTGCATTGGACTTGCTTTTATAGAGTTTTCTGAATCCAGAAATGCTTTATCTTCCAGCATAAACGAATCGTTAACCCAATTAACCTACTGGGCATCAAATACCATCCATGCAAGGCTTGATTCTCAACTAAATTCCCTAGAAGCGTTGGCACAGTCTCCTTTAATTACGGACGATGAATTGTCGTTGGATGAAAAGTTGGAGATATTGAAAGAAGAAGTGGGCATTTAAGGATGAATATAGCTGATATAAATGGTAACGCTAAAAATACCGATGGATAAACTACCAACATTTCCGACAGGGATTATTTTAAGAAAGCCTTGGCAGGGGAAAGAGCTGTTTCAGACCCTATTGTCAGTAAAGCTGATAATAGGGTTATTATATCCTTTGCCGTCCCGATTAAAAAAGACAATGAGATAAAGGGTGTACTGATTGCTATTCGTGACGGATATACATTGAGCGATATTACAAATGATATCAAGTTCGGGAAGAGCGGTGCAGCCTTTATGATCAATAAAAGAGGCACAACAATTGCCCATAAAGATAAAAACCTTGTCTATGAAATGGATAATGATTTTGAAAATGTTAAAAACGATCCTTCCCTGGAATCTTTGGTTGAACTGGAAAAAGAAATGGTTCAGGGGAAAACGGGAGTAGGTGAGTATACATACAATGGTGAAACAAAATATATGAGTTATACTCCAGTGGAAGGGACAGACTGGTTACTAGCCATAACTGCTCCCAACTCAGAAGTCATGGAAAAGGTGAACGGGCTGGTAACAATATCAGCAGTTGTTTTATCTGTATTTGTTGCATTTGGTATAGTTATTACTATATTTATAGCGGCAGGCATATCAACCCCCATCAAGATGGCCTCAGAATATCTCAATGTTGTAGCAACTGGAGATTTTACAAAGGAAGTACCTCAGAAGCTGCTTAGAATGAAGGATGAAACAGGTACACTTGCAAAAGCTATCAGCACGATGCAGCAATCAATAAAATACATAATTGAAGATGTAATCAAAGAATCAACCGATGTAAGCAGAATGCTTGTTGATATTCATGAGCATATGGAACGTCTTGACAAGAGTATAGAAGGAATTTCTGCCACAACTGAAGAACTGTCAACCGAAACTGAAGAAATAGCTTCATCAACACAGGAAATGAGTGCAACTTCCGAGGAGATTGAGAGAGCTTCAGGGCCAATTGCTTCTAAAGCGCAGGAAAGTGCTCTGACAGTAAACAGTATGAGCAAAATGGCTGAAGAAATGAAGAAAAATGCAATAATTTCAAAAGAAAACACTATTAGTATTTATGAAAGGACGAAAGAAACGCTTCAGAATGCAATTGAGCAATCAAAAGCAGTAAATCAAATTAATGAACTATCTGAAACAATCCTGACGATAACTTCACAAACCAATTTGCTTGCGTTAAACGCAGCCATTGAGGCAGCAAGAGCCGGTGAGATGGGTAAGGGCTTTGCAGTTGTTGCCGAAGAGATTAGACAGCTTGCAGAAGATTCAAAAAATGCAGTATCCAGAATACAGCAGATCACTGATGCAGTTAACAATCTGTCATTCAGTTCAAGTGAAATACTGTATTTTATTGACAAACAATTATTACATAACTATGAATATTTTGTTGAAGCCAGTGAGAAAATCAGCCAGAATTCTCTAAATATTTATGATATGGTGACAGACTTTAGTGCTACCTCTGAGGAACTTCTGGCTTCAATGCAAAAAATGGCTAAAGCTATCAATGAAATAGCAAACGATGCAAATGAATAGGCACAGGGAGCTGCCAGCATATCACAGGAAGCGTCAAACATATCTAAAATGTCAAATGAGATTATCAATTTAGCGGAATCGGCAAAAGATAGGTCTAATTCATTAATAGATGCTGTTTCAAAATTTAAGGTAAATATAGGTTGTTGGCAAGAAATGGGTTCACGCTTTACCACGCTCCCAGTCCCAAGAATACTTGAAATAGTGCTGATAAATATGAAGTGCTGATAAATGTGATACAATTCTATACAATTGCGACTTGGAAGGAAGGATTCTATCCATGAGCAAAAGCTCCATGCAAAAAAGTCACATACAATATGAATTGCATAAATTTGCGCAATACCTCACGGAAGCTTATACATATCAAATGCTGATTACGAATAATCAGGGCCAAGCGAAAGGCTGTGTATTTCTCGACGTGAATCCCGCATTTGAGAAAACTGCCGGCGTAAAAAGCGAATCAATTATCGGGAAAAAAGCGACGGAAGTCTTCAGCCAGCTTAAAACAAGTAATTTCGACTGGATTTCTTTTCTGGGGAAAGCCACATTAAGCAGGAAACGTATGATATTACCAAATATGTTGATATTTTCAACCGTTGGTGCCAGATTATTGTCTACTCGCCTGATGATATGCACGTTGTTGTAATTTTCCAAGATAAAACGTCCGAGATACGGTCCGCCAGTGAACTGGAAAATTTAATAATCCATGCAATGTTTGACGAGCATACCGCAGTTATGCTGCTCATTGAACCTCTGACAGGCCAAATTATTGACGCAAGCCATGCTGCTAGCGCCTTTTACGGGTACAGCCGGGAAAAGTTGAAAAGCATGAGTATTGATGAAATTAACCCCTCTTTTCATGAGGAAATAAAGAGGCGGCACCTTGCGAACTTGGATCAGGAGAATCAGTATTTCGTATATCCGCACCGTCTGAGCAACGGAGAGCTTCGAATGGTCGATGTCTATTCCTCGCCAATCCATGTTGGCGACTAGACGTATTGCTATATGATTATTTTTGACGTTACGGCCCGGGAGAAGTATAAAGAAGAGCTGTACAGCGAAAAGGAACTTCTGAGACTTACTCTCGAATCCATCGGGGATGGAGTGGTCACTACAGATACGAACTGCCGGGTCACATTCATGAACAGAGCCGCACAGAAAATCACTGGCTGGGATGAATCACATGCACGAGCGGCTTCGATAGCTGCATTCAGCGGCAGAATATTTGTTTGGAAAGCAATATCGGGGTGCGGACATTTTTCTGGACTTTTTTATGCCACTAAACCTATACTACGTCTATAGTCCATAGGACTCATCGCCCCAAGAGACATCTTGATTCGCTTCTCATTATACCATATTAAATAACTGTCAAGTTCATTGATAAACTGTTCTACAGAAACACCTTGCCATGAACGGTTGTAGAACATATCATTTTTCAGCCTCCCAAAGAAACCCTCGCAATCAGAATTGTCCGGTGAACAGCCTTTCCTGGACATCAACCTGATCAATCCGGCTTTTTCGATTCTTGAGATCCAACCAGGATCCAACCAAGCCATCGACAATGACTGCCCCTGTCTGAATGTATTATTGGATGTTCTTTATCCGATAGCTGACTTATGGCGTCATCCAGCATCGTATTGACCAACTCTGCATCCGGGCTGGTCCCTATTGCCCAACTTACTACCATCCCATCAAAACAGTCAATTATTGGCGAAAGATAAACCTTGCCGGCAGGTATGTGGAATTCAGTAAGGTCGGTCAACCATTTTGTATTTGGAGTATCTGCGTTAAAATCACGGTTAATTATGTTCTCCGGGGCAGGACTTATCTCTCCTTTATATGAACTGTAATTTCGTTTTTTCTTGTATGGCACAATAAGCTGCTCCTCTTTCATTATCCTTCGTATAACCTTTTCCGAAACAGTTGTTCCTTTATCCTTGATTGTCGCATACACCCGCCTGTATCCGTAACGACGTTGGTTCTCATAAAAAATCTCTTTTACCTCTGTTCTCAAGCTGGCATATTTATCAGGTTGTTTCTGAGTTTCTTTTTGATAATAATAACTGCTTTTTGACAATCCCGTCATCTCAAACAGGTCATTCAGCGGATATTTTGTCCTGAGGGCATCGATCAGTATTGTTTTTTCTCTGTTTGTCAGGTCCCGCTGATCGATGCCCAGGTCTTTTTTTACGATTTCTGCCGCCTTTTTAAGAATATCCAGTTCCATTTGTTTTCAATATATCTCTTTTTTAAGCAACTCAACTTCAGCTAAAAGCGCCTCCTTGTCATCAGAAAGCGATTGTTTTTTAGAGCTTTTCATAGCCTTAGCGTTCTCCTTACCGAGCAGTTCATTCTTCCATTTATAGAGGACACTCCTGCTGGTGCCTATCCTGTCAGCGACAGCAGCCGCAGATCCTTCCCTGGCACACAGTTCAATGACTGCATCTTTTTTCTGCTCCTGGGAAAATTGTACCATTGCCCTGTGTTTTATGCGAGCTTTTCTTTTACCGGGTGCTAATTCATCAATCCACTTCGCAAGTTCATCCCGTGAAGGATATCCTAATGCCTTCACCGTACGAATAATATTGCGCCCATGCTCAAGATAATAATCAACAGCAGCCTTCATCTGTTCTAATGAATACATAACTTTACTTCACCCAAGTCAAACTCACATATATCACCTGGTGCATAGTTCTCCCTGATAAATGCTTCCTTAGCTTGAGATAAAATCCTGGATATGGTCTGGCAGACTGTAGTGTAGCCAATGTCAAACCCTTCATTTCTTAGGGCTTCAAAGATATCTATTTTCTTCATGATTTGTTTTGATTGGCCTTTTAGCCGTTTGGATTGATTCTCATTAAGGTAGTACTTAATACGATCTATAACTTCTTCAGTTACTTTGAGAGGTTTTCTTTTACTGGTATCATACTTTGGTGGCTGAACAATGGACTCAATTAGCTCGGTGGGTTGCACATCTCCAGCCTGCATTAATTGCTGTCTTTGTTACTCATACTGCCTTATGTACCTACGCACTGTTTTTCTGTCCACGCCAACTTCCCTTGCAATTGTTCTGATTGATATATCTTCTCTAAATCTCATAAAAATAATTTCCTGCTTTTGATGCAATTTAATCACCTTCATTCAACCCCTTATGTAAATAATTATTATTTACATAAGGGGTTTTAGTTTTAGGGTGGGGGAATTTTCAATTGAAATACTGGGTACTTTTAGAATAACACAAACAGTTTTGAAGGCAAATATGTCTATATTACAATGGCCTCTGCGCATTACTGCTACAACAGGAATTTTTGCAAATCTTTCGGGTTTGAGACAGGCTTTTCGCAGGTAAAGCTCCGGCATACATACGCAAGAGGCTTTTCAGGCGAGGCTGGATATTCCGAAATATAAGGTACCAGTTCGGTTAGCTCATAAAAATCTTTACCATATAATATGACTGTGGTGAAAGGGTGAAATTTGCTTCTTAGAACTTCAATAAATGAGTTAACAGAGCTTTTGTCGTCACTTGTTACAAGAATAACTTCCTGTGATGGGTTAAAATACAAAATATATGATGAAAGCATATGAGTAAATCCCGACGGAGCTTGTGATATCTGTTCTGAGAAAAAGCCCGCAAGCTTTTTATAATCCTCAATTAGCCGGATATCGCTGGTAATTTTCGATAAGCGCAATATATTCATAGCCGCTACTGAATTTCCGGACGGAATGGCGCCGTCATACGCGTCTTTCGGGCGTGTTATTAATTTCTCGCTGTCGGTTCCGTAAAAGAAAAATCCACCTTCTTTATCATCCCAGAACAGTTTTTTCAAATCAGTATTAAGCTGAATCGCTTTTTTCAGATATTCCGGTTTAAAGGTTGTTTCATAGAGTTCAAGGTATGCCCATTGAAGATAAGCATAATCATCCAGATATGCCGGTATCGCCGCATGTTCGTCTCTGTATCTTGCAAGAAGGCGGTTATCTTCCCGGTAAAGGTGTGTTTCAATAAATCTCACCGCTTTTTCAGCAATATCCGTAAGTGAACTATCGGCCAGAACCCGCCCGCCGATCGCAAAAGAAGCCGCCATTAACCCATTCCATGAGGTTAGAATCTTATCATCCTTGAACGGGTGAACCCTTTTTTCACGTATATCAAAAAGCTTTTTCCGGCATTTCTCGATAAATTCCCAATCAGAGGGAGTGAGGGTTTTATTTATCAAATTAGGGATATTTCGCCCTTCAAAATTTCCCGAGGCGCTTATATTAAATAGTTCGCAGAAACGCTTACCATCATCTTCCCCAAGAGTCGACAATACTTCACCCCTGCTCCATAGGTAGAATAGCCCCTCAACGCCTTCCGAATCCGCGTCTTCGGCCGTATAAAAGGCACCTTCGGGCGAGGTCATATTCTTTTTCACATATTCGAATATTTCTTCGGCTATTACAGCGTACTTCCTGTTGCCTGTCGCAAGGAAAGCCTCCAGATATGCTATAGACAAAAGAGCGTTATCATACAGCATTTTCTCAAAATGCGGAACAAGCCATTTCCTGTCAGTTGAATAACGGCAGAAGCCGAACCCGATATGATCGTAAATCCCGCCATTATACATTGAGTCAAGCGTCTTTGTTACTATATTAAGCGCCTTTTTTTCTCCATAAGCGAACCAATATCTGAGCAGGAAAAAAAGGTTATGCGGTGCCGGGAATTTCGGCGCGTCCCCAAAACCGCCATAAACGTCATCAAACATTCCTTCTAATTGATTATACGCATCATGGACCGTCTCTTTCGAAAATGGACCTACGCAATTGGCGGTTTTTTCGTTAATTGCCCTTGTAACTTGTTCTCCTGCTTCCAGCAATTTATCCCTTCTGTTTACCCACGCATCGTGAACGCTTTTTAGAACACTTATAATACCCGGTATACCGTATTGATCCCGCTTCGGGAAATATGTCCCGGCAAAAAAGGGCTTTTTATCAGGGGTCAAAAAAACAGTCAAAGGCCATCCGCCATATCCAGTCATAACCTGGCATACTGTCATGTAAATCTGGTCGATATCCGGGCGCTCCTCCCGGTCTACCTTTATCGACACAAAATGTTTATTGAGGAGTTCCGCTACTTCTTCATCCTCAAAGCTTTCCCTCTCCATGGCATGGCACCAATGGCAAACAGTTAGGTATGCCATAACCTCAGGAGTACCCAATAGACAGAAAGATAGGCTTATCTTCCGATTTTGCTTTAGCAAAGGCTTCTTCTCCCCAGGGATACCAGTCCACAGGGTTATAAGCATGTTGCAGCAGATAAGGCGATTTCTCAGTAATAAGTCTATTGGGTACTCCTTTTGAGTTTGGCATGGGCATCACTCCTTTCATATTTATTAATTTCACGTATAATATACCCAAACTTAAACTTTTTATGTTATAAATTGTTTTTGTCTTTCTTATTTACCTTCCAGGGATAAATCTCTGTTTCACTTTTAGGCATAGACATGCTGCTGAACTAACTAAGGGTTAAATTTCAGAATTTTATGATATAATTAAAAGAAAGGAAGTAGAAACCTTTCGATCATCAAAGCTTCAATAATCAAAACTAATACGGGGAAAATGATAGGTTATTTTCTATTATTTTTCTTTTCTATTTCTGATGCCTTTAGATTTACTTCGATATCTTTGCATTTGCTTATGGGCCTCTCCCACTTAATGAATCCTACAACAAGTTGACACTATATTTCCCCAATTCAGGGATGATTCTTTCGTAAATTTCGCGTACAATCATAATTGCAGGTTACTTCTCTTCTGTATAAGTAGTTTGTATTTTTGGTTACTTGAAACTATACCATATTGAACAGGTAACCTGCATTTTTATTCCTACAATACTTTACACTATGCTGCTTTAAGTATAAGCTATTCATTGTATTCGGAACTTAGACTTTTGAGTATACCTGAACTTAAGAATTTTCAGTTTAGCGAAACGTATCATTTATATTGAGAAGTGAACATAATTATCAGAAATAAGTATATTCAGTTACGATAATGGAGTCCATCCAATGAGCAGAATAACCGCATATGCCATATGTCAGATGTACAGTGATGTGATAACCCCACATCAATTAAGACATTTTTTCGCTTCACACGCCCTCGAGAGCGGTTTTACGGTAGCAGAAGTTGCCGCGATGTGCGGACATGGCAGTCTAAACACGACACGCAGGTATTTGCACCCGTCAAGAGAAGCGCTCAAAGCAAAAATGGATAATTTATAGGTGAGACATCATAAATAAAACAAAATGTTAGTGAAATTTGGATTTTGTTTTGTGGCATTCTAAAATGTATCCATAACGTGTGATATATGGAGATGATGTTATGGATAATAATAATGGATTAATAAAAGATGTAGCTGTATACCTAAGAAAATCCAGAGGTGATGAGAACAAAGATTTGGACAAACACAGGCTCGCTTTAACCGAATTATGTCAGAAGTTAGGCATCAGGTTTACGGAATACGCGGAGATTGGCACGTCAGACAGCATACATGACCGTCCTAAATTTGTAAGTTTGTTAAAAGATATCCAGCAAGGCCTGTATGACGCTGTGGTTGTAATGGATATAGACCGGCTTGGGCGGGGCGATGACCGTGACTGGGGTTATATTGAACAGGTCTTTAGGGACAACGAAGTATTTATTATTACTCCTGACAGAATCTACAACTGGGATGACGAATCGGACGAATTTCAGCTTGAGACTAAGAAATTTCTAGCGAGGCTGGAATATAAACAAATTACCAAACGTCTACGCAGAGGAAAAACCATCGGGGCTAAACAGGGAAAATGGACCAACGGCAAACCGCCGTATCCGTATGTGTACAACAGGCAGACCAGAATGTTAGAGGTGGATCCTGAAAAATACAAGGTATATCGGCAGATAATAGATATGGCTGTCAAAGGTATACCACCTAACGAAATCGCCTGGGAGCTAAATAAGCTCGGCATACCTTCTCCCGGCGGCACTTGTTGGCACAATAACTCAATTTACAGGCTACTGCGTGACCAGACTCACCTCGGAAAGATTGTCGCCTGTAAGCAAAAAGGTTCCGGACACAAAAACAGAAAAACAAAACCATATAAAAAGCTGGATGAATCTGAATGGATAGCGGCAGAAGGCTGTCATCCGGCTGTCAAAACGCAGGAAGAACATGACAGAATTATTGAACTGTTTGCCAAAAGGCGTATTATACCTACGGCAGCAAGGAGAGGGGCTTTTTTATTATCAGGGCTAGTATATTGCGTTAAATGTGGATATCGTATGGGCATTACTCACAACAAATTAGGCAATGAACATATCAAGCCCTGTCAGCACCGTTCACCTGTTGGTGAAAAATGTCATAATTCTGGTATTTTAGCCGATAGAATTATCAAACAAGTTTTTGAACAATTACTAAAAATAAGAAAAGAAATACAGGAAAAGTTAGATAACAAAGAAATTGATGATACGGCTGTTTTAAGAGCTGCTATTGATGAGAAAAATAAAAAAATACAAAAAGACCAAAAAGCATTGGAAAATTTGCTGATAATGCGGGAAGACGGTGAAATAAGAAAAGATACCTTTTTAACAAGGAAGAAAATCAGAGAAGAACATATTGCACGGTTAAAAAAAGAAATTGATGAAATACAGGAACGAATACAAAGACGAGAACAGGCTTCCAATGAAAAAAAGCTAAAAAATATAGATTTATTTCTCAAATTGTGGAATGAAACTGATGAGGTCGAACATAAAAATCAATACTTAAAAACGATAATAGACAAAATTATATACATTAACAACAATGGCGATCTAGATGTAACCATAAATTTTCTTTAGGCGTGTAGTAGGGCAAAGACTTAAAATTTGGGGCTTTCGGTGGTGTTTATTTTACGAATACGGCACTGGTGCCATGTGATGGAGCGGGAATCCTTCGAGGACAAGGAAATTGCCTCCATTTTAAATAAGTACTTTATAGCCATTAAGGTAGACCGTGAAGAGCGTCCTGATATAGACAGCATTTACATGACAGTCTGCCAGGCCTTGACCGGCCACGGGGGATGGCCTCTCACAGTGTTTCTCACCTCTGATAAAAAGCCTTTTTTTGCCGGTACTAATTTTCCAAAAGAGGACCGTATGGGCATGATGGGGCTTAAAAGTCTTCTCAATAAAATAGTTGACTTGTGGAACAGCCACAGGAATGATCTAATATCTTCCAGCGATAAAATCACAAGTATATTTGACAACTCATTGGATTATCAGGAAGAGGAAATTCAGAGCGAAAATATTCCTGAGGACCTTATACATGATGCTTTTACAGAATTCAAATATGCATTTGACAGTATATATGGAGGTTTTGGGATTGCCCCCAAATTTCCAACGCCCCATAATCTATACTTCCTGCTGCGATATTGGCATACTACCGGTGAGGAATATGCCCTTGAGATGGTGGAAAAGACCCTTGACTCGATGTATAGGGGCGGCATATTTGACCACATCGGTTTTGGTTTCAGCCGCTATTCTACAGACAGAAAGTGGCTTGTCCCCCATTTTGAAAAAATGCTGTACGACAATGCGCTCCTTGCTATTGCATATATCGAAACATATCAGGCCACCGGTAAAGAAATATTTGCAGAGACATCCCATAAGATATTTGCTTATATACTCAGAGACATGACATCACCGGAAGGTGCCTTTTATTCTGCGGAAGATGCAGACTCGGAGGGTGTGGAAGGCAAATTCTATCTATGGACTCCTTCGGAAGTAATTGATATCCTTGGTAAGGAGAATGGAACAAGGTTCTGCCGGTATTATGATATCACTGAAAGAGGGAGTTTCGAGGGTAAGAATATTCTTAACCTCATAGGTATGGATACTTTCAATGAAGATATTAATTTTATTGAAGAATGCCGCAACAAACTTTTCCAGCACCGGGAAGAGAGAGTACACCCATATAAAGACGATAAAATACTTACTGCCTGGAATGCACTAATGATTGCAGCACTTTCTATTGGCGGCAGAGTTTTTGGTGAACAGAAGTATACAGCGGCCGCTGAAAAGGCTCTTAATTCTATTCTCGAGAAACTTATCCGTCCCAGTGATGGAAGGCTGTTGGCAAGATATAGGGCCGGGGAAGCAGCATTCCCGGCTTACGTAGATGATTACGCTTTTCTGGTATGGGGACTTATTGAGCGTTACAATACAACATTCAAACCAGAATATCTTGAAAAAGCACTAAAATTAAATGATAACATAATTGAGCTGTTTCTTGACAATGATCATGGTGGCTTATATCTCTATGGCAATGACAGCGAACAGTTGATAGCAAGGCCAAAAGAAGTATATGACAGTGCAATACCTTCAGGGAATTCTGTCGCTACAATTTTATTTGCCCATTCTCCAGCGAAAGAAGTTGTTATATCGGGCACCAATTCCCGCGGCGAAGAAATTCTGTCAATGATTGGCGTATTAAGAAACAAATTTGATCTTTTTACTACTGTGCTGTTAAGAACGGATGATTTAAAAGATATAATAAAAATTGCCCCCTTTGCTGAAAGTTATGAAAGAGGTGATAACAAAGCCGCTGCGTATTTATGCGAAAACTTTTCGTGCCAGGCACCTGTGTATGACAGCGATTCTCTTAGCAAATTGTTATACGGACATCTATGAATATAGCCATGCAGAAAGGTTGTATAAACATTTTTTCATTGGTATAATTGTGCTGGTTGATAAAGATAATTAATATAGTTTTATTTGCTGTATTTAATTGCTGCAGTTGCAAAATTATCTGATTTATGTTTGTGCCATATGATTTGTTGCTTATGCCTCATATTATGTAAGCAGGCACATAATTAAATCAGTCAATATGAGAAAACATTTTTGTCCGCTAAGTGATATTTTGTCCACTGAATGATATTCTGAGGGGTGTGATGCAATGAAAATTCAAAAATATGATATCGCAATAATTGGTTGTGGTATTTCAGGTATTTTTGCAGGATATGAGTTAATTAAAGAAGACCCTTCTTTAAGAATAGTAATGTTTGATCAGGGTAATGACATATATAACAGAAATTGTCCGGCAATAAAGCTAAAAGACAGGGATTGTATTAACTGCAAGACCTGCAGTATTATGAGGGGCTTTGGTGGTGCAGGTGCATTCTCTGACGGAAAATTTAACTTTACGACTGAATTTGGCGGATGGTTAAACGAATATATTCCTGATGAAGAAGTAATGGAACTTCTCTATTACGTAGACAGGGTATATATGGCTTTCGGAGCCACCACTGAAAAGCATTCGGCATTTACTAAAGAGGCTGCTGAAATTGAAAAGAAGGCACTGGAGAATGACCTTCATCTCTTGAAAGCAGAAGTAAAGCACCTTGGAACTGAGAATAATCTTAATATATTAAAAAGGTTGTATGACCATCTTAAAAAGAATGTAGATATATTCTGTAATACTGAAGTAAGACAGATTATACCTGTTGATTCATATTACAGGCTTGATTTGGGCAATGAAAAATATATTGAATGTGATTACCTGATAGTTGCTCCCGGCAGGTCAGGAGCGGAATGGTTTTCACAGCAGTGTAAAATTCTCGGCCTGGAACTCATAAATAATCAAGTGGATATAGGCGTAAGAGTAGAACTTCCTGCAAAGGTGTTCGAGCACCTTACAGATGCAATGTATGAAACAAAACTTTTGTATAGAACAAAGCAGTATGGAGATATTGTCAGAACATTTTGTATGAACCCTTATGGTTATGTGGTTTCAGAAAATGTTGACGGTATAATAACAGTTAACGGCCACAGCTATACCGACCCCAAATTAAGGAGTAACAACACCAACTTTGCATTACTGGTCAGCAACAGGTTTACACAACCTTTTAACGAGCCTTATAAGTATGGCAAAAGGATTGCTTCCCTTTCTAATATGCTTGGTGGAGGTGTAATTGTTCAGAGGTTCGGCGATCTCATCAAGGGCGTTAGAACAAATGAACACAGGTTAAGTCAGAGCTTTACAAAGCCTACTTTGAAAGCTACTCCGGGTGATCTCAGCCTGGTGCTTACCAAGAGGCATCTTGACAATATTATTGAAATGATATATGCATTGGACAAGATTGCACCGGGAACGTCCAATTATGATACCTTGCTATACGGCGTAGAAGTTAAGTTCTACAGTGCGCGGCTCGAGCTTACCAGCGAATTGGAAACAAAACTGAAAAACATGTTTGCTATTGGAGACGGTGCAGGAATAACCCGGGGACTCTCCCAGGCAAGTGCCAGTGGTGTCCATGTCGCCAGGAAAATACTGGAAAGAATCCATCCAAAACACATGTGATGGGGAGTATACAGCGGAAAGGTGATAATCCTTTCCGCTGTTTTTTCGTTTTTTATGTCTTTTATACTATTTTTTAATACCGTTATTATCATTTGATACTGTTATTATCATTTAATGCTGTAATTATTTGATACTGTTTTTATCACTTGAGAAGTTTGCCTAATTAAATTTTTGTTGTATTTTCCTGCGCTTAATACTCAAGCAGAGCTTGAATGTCAATACCTTGTGGCAACTTCCGAGCATTACTCCCGTAAGATCCCATCTTGCCAGCTAATTAATTATAATTGCCTATACGGAATTTGCCAAATGTCATATTGCCAATAGTATTCGTGCTTTGCTTTTTTATTTCGGCTGCTGCGCACAATTATACTGCTTTACTTATATGCAAACTGGTATTCTGCAGCCTTTTTATTGCACTCTTTACACTTGGCAGCATCAGAATTACCATGCATATAATTAAATCAGGAAGTATATAGGATATGTTGTATCCGAATGAATAAAGGAAAACATTCTGCTCTCCTGCATACTCGGCAAAAAAGACAATCCCCGAAAGAAAATGGCATAAAAATCTTGCCATACTCCCCACCAAAGCTCCCAACCACTGTCTGTCTTTAAAAAGACCAGCAGTTCCCAGAAGCGCAAAAGCTATCGGGTAATCCAGCAGAAGCTGTGTCCAGTGGACAAAATAAGGTTCCTGGAAATACTGAAGCATCCCATAGCACAGTCCTGCGAGAATCCCCGCCCTGGGACCGGCGATATACGCATAGACGAATATTGGAAGCATGCTGGCTACAGTTATTGAACCGCCGTTAGGAAACTCTACTATCTTAATAAAAGACAGTATAAATGCTGCTGATATCGCAAGCGCACCATATGTTAATGTCCTTGTATTGTATGAAGTTTTTTTGCTTATAACAATAAAAATACCAACAAGCAGCAATACTGCCACAATGGTGGCAAGAGGCTTTGGACTGATTAGCTTTGAAATGTTTTCATAAATTACAACTTTAAATCCCTCAAACATATTGAAATCCCCTTTTCATAATGATTGTTCATAGTTATAGCTCAAACAAACTGTAAAGAAGCTGAATATTGTATGGTGTATGAATACTATGGTATCTTCGTATGCATACTTTAACTTTTTATCTGACATTTTAACATGCACATGTGCATAATTAAAAACCCTTCATCCTGAACAGGATAAAGGGTTAAAATCAAATATACAAAAGCAGTTGATAATCTCTCCCTTCGCTAGCATTACCCAGTTCAGGTTCAACGGGTCGGAACAGGTCAAGTTCCCTCTCAGCCGAATCCTATCAGCTCCCCAAGTTCATTTATTAATTTGTCCCTCTTATATTAGTATAATAAGGTTTTGTTGTCAATACTTATTATCTTCATTACTCAATATATGAAATATATGTATTTATTTCAATCGTATTGGTTTTCCCGTTCCATATAACACCGATGTCAAACAACTTCAAAATATCACGAAGCTTGAAGTAATTGTTGCCGTCAATATTGTATGCCGTAAGAGTGACGGCTTTCCCATCCAGATAAATTGCAGATGTAGTTGGAGTTGCAACCTTGCTTGTGAGATTGGCAGAGGTCTTCAGTTCATTTCCCACTGGAGTATATGACTTGTTCGAAAACAAATTAATTGCATTTTTCATGCCGTCCCAGGTAACTTCAAAATTTTTGTTGGTGCCGTTTAATGCCTGAGCCAAATCACGAAGTTTGAAATAATTATATCCGTTAATATTATAAGAGTCGAAAGCAACTTTTTTACTATTTATAAGAACCGTTGACTTATTGGGCTGTACAATAATCTTTGAGCCGGAATTATCTGATGGAGTGGTAGTTTTCACATCTGAAAGAATTGTCAGAACATAATCACTATTGCTATAATCACCATAAGCCCTTCTTTTAACGGCAAAATAATAATCACCCGGCTCAAGTTTGAGTTTATTTCCCTGCTGGGTATACCTTCCTGTTACCGTTGTCGCGTATGAATAATAATCCAGGCTTTGTATTGAAACCAGGTTATTTTGTGAGTCCACTTTAAAAACTTCTACATTATACTCACCTTTAATATCATACTCCAATTTTACCTGTAAATTTCCCGGTGTGGGCAATTTTACAAGGTAGTAATCAATATCGTCTCTATTATTAAGATTTCCGGTGCAAGGAGCATTGTAGCTAATTAATGTCGCGGAGCTTGCACTGTTATTATATTCTTTTTCAAAATCATTTCCGGGTTCTGCACTATAGTTAACTGTCAGTATATAGTCATTATTGCTGTAATCTCCATAGGCTCTTCTTTTAACTGCAAAATAATGATTACCTGCCGCAACTCTGAGTTTATCTCCCAGTTGGGTATACCTTCCGGTTAACGATGTTGCATATGAATAATAATCCGTATTTTGTATTGAATTCAGGTTATTTAGTGAGTTTAATTCAAAAACTTCAACATTATATTCACCATTAATATCATATTCCAATTTAACCTGCAGACTTCCGGGATAAGGCATGTTTACCACATAATAATCAACATCATCCCTGTTATTTAAATTTCCGGTGCAGGGGATGTTACTGCCGATTAATGTAGCACTTTTTGCTTCATTATTTGATTCCTTTTCATATTCACTGCCCGGTTCTGCACTATATTTGATGGTCAGATAATAATCATTGCTGCTGTAATCACCAAAGCTTCTCCTCCTCACTTCTACACAGTAATCACCTTTGGGAACTCTGATTTTGTCCCCTTCCTGGGTATATCTTCCGGTTATTGATGTAGCATACGAATAATAACTCATGCTTTGTATTGAAACCAGCCCTTTAGTTGAAGTTACTTGAAAAATTTCCACATCGTACTCGCCTTCTATGTCAAACTCAAATCTGACTTGTAAACTTCCGGGTTCTGATATCGAAAACCTGAAAACATCAACCTCGTCCCTTTCGCTTAGATTATCAATACAAGGTGTGTTCACTGGTATTATGGTATCAGTTCCCCGTCCTGCAAATACTGTTTGCGGAATCAGTAAGCTGCAGGCTGCCGTTGCAATTATTACGATCGCAGTTAAAAGCTTTCTTTTCATACCTATTACCCCTTTCATAATGTTTTATTAGGATTATTAAGCCTTTAGCACCGGCATCATGGATAATTGAGCATAAAAATCTGCCTTTTATTTCCCAGAAAACTATCAGGCAGATGCCTACAATTGCATTTCTTTTGTTCTTTAAACCTTTTCGTTAATTGCAAAGTAAAATAGAATTAAAATTACTATGAATACTTTATTAGTATATTAGTATGAATCTGACTTATATTATTATTGTGCTTCAATAAATAACCCGTTGTGCTAAGTAATGAGACAGTACACCAATTAATCATGCATTAAAAACTATATTAAAATATAATCCCTTTATCATTAATATATGGCATATCTTATCAATATTTCCCGACATCAGGATTTAATTGTAAAAAAGTTTGTCCAATTAACCTTAATATCAGAAAATTTCAACCTGACATGGGAACTCCCTGCATCAGGGGATGCGGTGGTACAAAAGGAGAAGGACGGTTGTACTGATTGTAAATTATATGCTAAAATGGTCATGGTTTAATCTACCACAAAAAGTAACAAAATATTATTAAAATATCTTTAATTAAAAAATACAGGAGGCAACATGTTATCAAAAAATATTGATACTATGGGAATGATATTCGGACTGGCAGGGGGTCTTGCCCTTTTTATATATGGTATGAACCTTATGGGTGAAGGACTTCAAAAAGCAGCCGGAGAAAAGATGAGGCGCATTCTTGAAGTACTCACAAAAAACTCGTTAATTGCTATCTTTGTAGGAACACTTGTAACATCCATAATACAAAGCAGCAGTGCTACCACAGTAATGGTAATAGGATTCGTAAGTGCCGGCCTCATGACATTACCCCAAGCTATAGGCGTTATATTTGGAGCAAACATTGGAACAACTGTCACAGCGCAAATCGTAGCTTTTGATATTGGTGAGTATGCCTATCCAATTGCAGCAGTTGGCTTTCTTTTGATGTTCTTATCCAAAAGGAGAAGTATTAAGTATTTCGGTCAGGTCATATTTTCATTTGGGGTTCTGTTCATAGGTTTAAACACAATGAGCGATGCAATGAAACCATTAGGTCAGAGCAAAGTTTTTTCCAATATTGTTCTTCGCCTCGGAAAAAGCCCTATTCTTGGATTGCTTGTCGGGATTGTCGGAACCGGTATCGTTCAAAGCAGCAGTGCATTTATAGCTGTTCTTCAAAACCTTGCTTCCACACCTGTAGACGAGGCAGGAAATACACTGATGAACCTTCAGACAGCATTACCTATATTATTCGGGAGCAATATCGGAACTACAGTAACAGCCCTGCTGGCCAGCATTGGTGCCAGCATCAACGCAAAACGTGCTGCCGTCGCCCACACGGTATTTAATGTGCTTGGTTCTCTTATAATTATGTTTTTTATACCTCCTTTTGCCAAACTTATTCAATTAATTTCTCCAGCCGGCCCGGGAACAGAAATTGTTTCACGCCAGATAGCCAATGCGCATACTGGTTTTAACCTGATAAATACAATAATATGGTTTCCCCTTATACCTGTACTTGCAAAAATTGTTAATATACTTGTACCTGGCAAGGAAAAACATGTTGAAAAAGGTGTCCTCTATCTTGATAAGAGAATGCTCAATAACCCACCTATCGCCATGAATCTTGCTACAAAAGAACTTACGAGAATGGCAGTCACTGCTCAACAGATGATGCAGAGTGCTAAAAAGTCGTATATATTTTCAGATATAGATGAAGCAAAAAAGGTACATGAATATGAAGAAACAGTGGATAAGTTGCAATGCGAGATAATAAGCTACCTTTCTACAATGCTCTCTATGAGTGCCCTTACATCTCGCCAATCTGTGAGGCTTACAGGTCTTATGCATGTTGCAAACGACATCGAACGAATAGGCGATTATTGTGAAAATATTGCGGAATCCGCTGAGATAAAGGAACAGGAAAACCTACCCTTCTCTGACGAGGCTATAAAGGAAATAAAAAGTGCCTTTGAAGAGGTTAATGGCATGGTAGACAATACAATTCATGCTCTTAATGATGGGAATGTTGAGTTGGCCATAAAAGCACTGTCAAAGGAAAAAGATATTGATGAACTGGAAAAAAGCCTTCGTTCAAGACACCTTGAAAGGCTTTCCAAAGGATTGTGCAATCCCTTGTCTGCAATCTCTTTCGTAGAACTGGTTCATAATCTGGAAAGGATTGCAGACCATTGCACCAACATCGCAGAAGCTGTCATTGAAGATTATAAAGGCTCTATCGAGGATAATATCGAGAATAATATTGAAGATATGCCTTCTTTATAAGTCTTTACTGTTTATCTGTCAAAAAAATTTTATCCTTGTATTTTTCAAGCTGAAGCATCAAAGGATAGCCCAGGCCATAACAAGCTATTGCCTGTCCAAGAGCAACGCTGCCAATGCTTACAATAAGAGGCGCTTCAAGTACATAATTTAATATAAATCCTACAACGACCGCATTAACAAGTACCGGCGGTAATGGCACAAGAAAGCGCCTCGGCATCTTATAAGATAAAAATGCCGCAATCAGAGTTGCAAGACTGCCAAATACTATATCAATAAGCCCATTTCCCCCAACTATATTTGCAACAATACATCCTACAAAAAGTCCAGGTATTGCCGCCGGTGTAAATACAGGCAATACTGTAAGAGCTTCTGAAATTCTAACCTGAACCAGTCCTGAACTTATTGGAGCAAATATGGTTGAAATCACCGCATATATTGCAGCAATAATAGCTGCTTCCGCTAAAAATCTGATATTACGTTTTTTCCACATACAACTGTTCCTCCTTGTTATTTGTATTGATTTTTAATGTGACAGGGGACGGTTCCTTGTCACATTACCACAAAATGCCATAGTTGAGAACCGTCCCCGTCAAAAAAAATGTGGTCCAGCTTGAATGGACACACCATCAACAAAAAAAGGGCGCATATCCGCCCCTTAATTAACAATTATTATCGACCCGGCAATACCCGGGAAGCCATAGTTTTGTTTAAGGACAGGATGGTTCCGAACTGTCCGGTACAGAAACACTTCTTGTGCTCTATACCCATATTCATTTGTCTGTTAAGAGTATAACACCATATGATCTGTCAATCAATAGTATCTTTATGGTTTTTCATTTTCCTGGTCATTATTGGTTATCATTCATTTTTCATTTATCATTACTAGTTTTACTTTGTTTCAATGTATTCTGATATTCTCTCCATCAACACCGCCATCTGTGCCCTTGTGGTTCCTTCGTATGGATGGAATCCTCCATCGATCCCCCCCGTAAATATCCCGCTATTTGTCAGTTTAAGTATTGAATCGTATGACCATTTAAACTTATTATAGGTTATATCCCAATAAGGGTTCTCCAATTTTTCATCAACGTCAGGCAGTGAAAGAACCCTGTCCAGCATAACTGCTATTTCCTGTCTTGTAACAGGATTATCAGGCAGGAATTTCCCATCCCCTACTCCTATTACTATATTATTCTGTCTTGCTATTTCTATTTCATTCCTTGCCCAATGTTTTGTTGTATCTTTAAAGGATGTGCTGTTGGTATCTCCATCCAGTCCAAGGGCCCTTACCAGTACAACTGCCACTTCAGCTCTTGTAATGACATTATCAGGTGCGAACTTTGTACTGGATATCCCATTCATCCAGTCTCTTTCTTCCACAAAGAGAATTGACCCCAGTGCCCAATGGCCTTCAGAATCTGTAAAGTAGCGCCCATTGAGCCACCGGTCATAGTAAGACCAGGTGTCTTCTGTTTCCTGCCCAAGGCTCCAGCTTCCCGTTCCTTTAATGTCATATTTCTGTACCAGGCTTAATTTATACTTAATAGACTGCTCATTTTCGTACCATATGGTATAGGTACCTGCATCAAGTTTATTGCCTAATATAGTCGGTTTTTCATCACTTGACTTTATAGTTATTACTGCTTTAGGCGTTTGCGCATTTTTATCATAAGTAACCTTACCGTTATATTTTTGAATCAACTGCTCAATAGTTGCATTGCTTACTCCATACCCACCATATGTTCCGCCGTTCTTCCACAACCTGCCGTAAAACGGTATTCCCAGCACAATTTTATTTTTTGGCACTCGTTCAACTGCATACTTTATTGATCTTTCAACAAATGAAGCACTTGCCACAGGTCCCTCCGGACCGCCCTGATAACTCTCATCATATGCCATAATCATGAGATAGTCGGAGTATTTTGCAAGAGCAGAATAATCGTATGACCCCTGCCATCCTTTCGAAATGTTATACGGGTTAGGCGCAACGGCAACTGAAAGAGACTTCCTACTGCCCAGCTTGTTTCTCAGTATCCTTACAAAATCTGTATAATTTTCACGGTCAGCCTCTGTCAAATTTTCAATATCTATATTGACACCATCCAGATTATATTTAATAATTACAGATGCTATTTGCTGCGCAAGAGCTTCCCTTTTTTCCAAAGCTTTTCTTCCCGCATCCCTATCCCAATGGTTGCTGAGAAATGGAACAACTTTTACTCCTTTTGCATGCATTTCATTTATAAGATTAACATCAAATGACGAAGCAATTTCAAGGTTTCCTTCACTGTTAATATTAAAATAGCTTGGAGCAATCTCATTTATCGATCCTTTTGTACGTTCTACATAATAATTATAAGATGATGGCTTCCCGAAGTAAATGTATGACATATTGAATCTTTCTGTTTGCGCCCGGGCACTATTAACAGATGGTGAAAGCATCACTAAAAGTGTAGTCAGAATTAAGATGATTGCCGCTTTAGCCGGTTTTTTACCCATACAAATAACCCCCCCTGATAATACAATACAAGACAAGGGGGAATTATTCAACAAACAAATTATGTAAACTTAATATGTTGTAATAGGTAATGAGATAGCATTGTTGAAAGCTTAAGCTGCTTTATCAGCTCTTAAACCCGGAACTCCTTCTATCGGCATGCTAGCCACAACAAGTAAGCTTAAAGGTGCTACTCTCCTATAATCTTTACCAGAACTCTTTTTCTTCTCTTCCCGTCAAACTCTCCATAAAATATCTGTTCCCATGGTCCTAAATCCAATTTTCCATTGGTTACAGCCACTACAACCTCTCTTCCCATTATAGTGCGTTTAAGATGGGCATCAGCATTGTCCTCAAAACCATTATGGTGGTACTGGTCATAGGGTTTTTCAGGAGCAAGCTTTTCAAGAAATACCTCAAAGTCCCTGTGCAATCCGCTCTCATCATCATTTATAAATACACTTGCTGTTATGTGCATAGCGTTGCAAAGCAGCAATCCTTCTTTTATACCGCTTTCAGCAAGGCATTTCTCCACCTCCGGAGTAATATTTATAAACTCTCTACGCTTTTTAACTTCAAACCATAGTTCTTTTCTATAACTTTTCATAAAACATCACCTTCCTGTTAGAATTAATAAAAGCTGGGACGATACTTCCTGAACAAGTCAACTTGTTACAGCGATGTAAGACACATCCCGATGACCTATAAACCATCCCTTAATCAAGGGAAATAATAACTTTCATTGCATATTCCCCTTTTTCCTGTATGTATTCATAGGCTTTTTTATAATCTCTGAATTCAAAATGATTGGAAATAAGAGGCTCAAGATTTACTTTTCCTTGCTGAACCAGTTCTATCGCCTTAACATAATCCTCTTCCCGGTACATAAGCGTTCCTATAAGCCTGAGCTCCCTGTCCTGTACAAGTCCCATGTCCACATATCCCTTGCTTGGGAATACGCCTACCACAATTATGTCAGATCCCTTTCTGGCATTATTAATTGCCTGATCCATAGTTGCTTCTATTCCCACGCATTCAAGTATAATATCTGCTTTATCACGTCCAAATTTATCAATTATGGATTTCCCGATATCTTCCTTTCTGGAATTAATGCAGTGATCAATCATGCATTTTTTAGCCACTTCCAGGCGGTATTCACTAATATCCGTTATCATCACTTCAGATGCGCCCATCGCTTTAGCTGACTGGGCTACCAGGTTACCTATCGGGCCTGCTCCAAGGACAAGTACCTTTTTCCCATTAATATCCTCGCTTCTTCTCAATGCGTGAACCGCAACCGCCAATGGTTCTATCATTGCTCCAAAGTCAAAGCTTAAACCTTCGGGCAGCTTAAGAACTTTCCTGGCATCGACGGCAAAGTACTCAGAAGCCATACCGGTTGTCTGGAAACCCATAACCTTTAGATTCTCACATATATTGTATTTCCCATTTCTGCATGGATAGCACTCACCACAAACTACCTGAGGCTGTATGGTAACGGTATCCCCTGGCTTTAACCCAGTTACATCGTCAGCAACTTTGACAATTTCCTCGCTAACTTCATGTCCCTGAACAACAGGATATGTGGTATATGGATGTTTTCCATGATATACATGAATGTCAGAACCACATACTCCAATTCTACGCATCCTGACGAGTACCTGGCCGTCTTTAATTTCTGGAATAGGCACTTCATTGAACTCAATTTGTCCCGGTGCTGTCATAACCGCCTGAAGCATGGTATCAACTCCTTTCCATTTATCGAACTCTTTTAGACAGTTCTCTTTGAAAATTTCATCAACTCTTTATCCTTATTATTAAATTTTACCATATATGCAGGTATTTATCACCTATATGAGTGAAAGCTCAACCAAAATATATATTCCCGATTGGTAAATCCAGCAATATCATTGCCGCTGATGTCAATAAGTTGATGTCGGAAATTTTAGCAAAGCTTTATTCAGGTTCAACTATCCTCACTTCATTATTTTTTACAAAGGATTTCTCCCATTTTTCCACATAATCACCTCTTGACCACTCAGCCATAACTACTGCATCCCCATTATTGAGCCTTATTTTCTCCAATGGATATTCAGACAAACTGTCTCCTTCAATCTTATAAATCAAGATATGTGTTTGAGTAAAAATCAACGCAATATCTCTGTTAGGGGAAGTATATGCATCTACAGCGCCAGGAATTTTATCCTTAATATATTTCCAAGGCAAATGTAGGGTATCAAAGGCAACAAGCTCCGGTGGTGGTATGAGATTAATGTTATATTCCACGTATGGTATGGAATCTGCCTGTTTGATGTTAATTCTCCCTTTTATGAACCAATGTCCCGTCTTTCTGAAAAGGGCAAAGTTTTCCTCGAGTCTGCTTTTTTCAGCTGAATTTGACACTATGTTATCAGACTTCTCAAACAGACTGCTTACAGCACTTTCCAACGCAAGTAATCCATTTTGTCCAGCAATATCGGAGATTTTAACTCCTTCATTCCTTTGAATATTATCAACAGGAATGGTCTTCAGCCTGTTTTCATGCCAGGTATTTGAATTACCTATATATTGGCCTTGTCCGAATGTTTCAATTGAAACATAATCATTTCCGATAAACAGTATGGTTTTGTACAGTACCCCTGTTCTCTCTCTCCAGTAGTCCGACACTTTTTTACCTTCTTCAAGAACTATCAGGTTGTTTGATATATTGACTGCATCCTTTGAAGGCACTCTCCTTGCCGTCAATATATCTTCCTCTATTTCACCATTGTTGACACGCTCTATATTAATGTGCCAGAACCCACTCTTTCTTGGCAGAAATATTCCGTCAGCTTCCATGATGCTGTGCAGTTTTCTGTTGCTTGATGCAATCCATATAGTTCTGTAACTATACTGTGTCGCTTCATCATCTTCGCCGGAACCGGTCTTTATAGGTGTACGGATCCCAACTAAAATTCCTGAACGGATATTCTCATCTTCTGCTGTCTCTATATCTTTCTCTCCAATCCGGTTATTTTCAGCTTTCCCATAAAGTTCACTGTCAACTTTGTCAGATATTTTTGTAAGCCGGAAAAATTCTCCGTCAATATTTACAATAAGCTCGTTTTCATTTACTTTCGCAAACTCATACAAAAAATTGTCACCCGAAGACAGAGTTATTACATATACTTCTCTGTCTGTTATACCAAGTTTGCTAAAGTCATCTTTAAAATTAAAAAGAAAATATTCCCGGGCATCCACCTTTCTTATCTTATATCCTACATTATCCCAGTAGTAGTCCCCTATCACCACTTCGTTAGTTGAGAATATAGCTGTCTTATTCTCCCATTGTTCACCATCCTTTATAGCAGGCGATCTCTGTCCCTGAAACAGGCACCTTTCAAATCTCCACTCTCCCTGAATTGGGACAGTTTTATTTTGAGGTGATACAATCTTACTTTCAGTATCTATTGCTGTATTTGCACACCCAGTAAATCCCACAGCCAAACTAAATATACATAAATACAGGAAAAATGTTTTCAAAGTATCCATCCTCTACACCTCCCCGCCATTATTTAAAGACAGTGTCACAATTACCTCCGTGCCTTTACCAAGTTCACTCGTTATATCAAAAGTTCCACCCATAAGTTTTATTATCTCATCACAGATTGAAAGGCCTATCCCATTGCTGGAATTGCTGTTTTTTCCCTTAAAAAATTTCTCCTTTACATGTGGCAGTTCCTCAGATGAAATTCCGCATCCTGTATCCTTTATACTGAATACAAGGCTATTTCCTTTACGCATTACGTTGAATAACACTTTTCCGCCTGAAGGTGTAAATTTGAATGAATTGTCCAGAATATTTATAAAAACCTGCTTTAGTCTGTTTTTATCGGTAATCAGCGGTGGAATCTCTCCTTCAATGTTGACCTCGAAATTAATGTTTTCACGTTCTGCTCGCGGTGAAAGCTGTATTTTCAACTGCTTTACCAGTTCTTCCACATCTACTTGCTCTTTTATCATTGTTATCTTTCCGGATACAAACTTTGAGAAGTCAAGGAGTTCCTCAACCATAACTGTCAGCCTGTCACTTTCCTTTTCAATAATTTCAAGCCCGTCATAAAGCAGTTCCACATCGCCCATGCTTCCTTCTCTCAGTGTGACAGCCCAGCCTTTTATTGACGTCAGGGGTGTCCTTAGCTCATGTGAAACTGATGAAATAAAATCATTTTTCAGCTGATCCCGTTTTACTATTTCATCAGCCATATAATTCAGCGTATCAGCAAGTTTTCCAATTTCGTCATCATGCCTTTTTACCGGCCTCGCCGTAAAATTGCCCGAAGCCATTTTTTTCGCAGCAAATGTTATCTCTTTAAGAGGACTGATTATTGTATTGGATATAGCAATGCTTATAATACCTGAGACAAAAACTGCAATAATTCCAATCCACACAAAAATCAGGGAAACTCTCATTATGTCTTTATTAACCTCTCTTAATGAAGTAATAAAGCGCAGAATGCCAACATTTCCTTCTCTTGATTTCAATGGATAAGATACAGCCATAACAAGGTCATCATCATAATCGACTTTCCCAATCCATTTACCGGTATTACCTTCCAGAGCAGCTTTGACATCAGGCATCTTTGATGCATTTTCAGGAATAATACCGATAGAATCCATGAGTACTTCACCGTAAGTATCAAGAATTTCAACCTGTGCCGGAACCTGTTTCCAGAAAGTGTCCACATTGTTAAGCACATTATCATAAAGGGTAGAATCTGAAAAATACCTGTAATAGAGGTCTGCAGACGTCTTGATATGATTATAGAGGTTATTCTCAAGATTTTTATAATAATTTTGTTTTACAACATTAATTATTAATGCTTCAAGCAAAATAACAGTTATTATTATTATAAATATAAAACTTACTGCCAATCTTGTCTTTATACTGCGCATACCAAACCTCAAATATAATTTTTTCTGCCAGGCATACTTAATCCTGCCGCCATCTATAACCATAACCCCAGACAGTTTCTATATATTTCGGTTCTGAAGGGTTGTCCTCCAGTTTTTCCCTCAGTCTCCTAATGTATACATCCAGGGCTTTGAGGTCGCCAAAATAATTCTTACCCCATACCGAATTTAATAGTTCATTTCTGCTCAAAGCCCTTCCGCTGTTTGTCATAAACATTTTCAATATAGAAAATTCGGTAGGTGTTAAATTTATTTCAGAAGAGTCCTTAAAAAATTTCTGGGCATTTATATCAAGCAGAAATTTCCCCGAGCGAATCCGCTTATTGTTTTCCACTACACCGTCCATTCTTCTTAAAATAGTCCGGATTCTGGCTATAAGCTCCAAAGGATTGAACGGCTTTACCATATAATCATCAGCGCCAAGTTCAAGCCCCATAATTTTATCATTGTCCTGTGTCCTTGCCGTAAGCATTATAATAGCTGTGTCGGGCATCTCCTGCCTTACCCTGCGGCAAAACTCAAAACCGTCCATGCCGGGAAGCATGATATCAAGAACAATCACTCTGGGTTTGAAACTATTAAGAATTTCAAGACCTGATTCACCTGATTCAGCTTCCATTACACTAAACCCGTTTCTGACGAGATTTATAGTTATAAACTTTCTTATAGAAGCCTCATCTTCCACAACAAGCACTTTTATATTTTCATTGCACATTGAAATCACTCCATAACTGCTGCAGATCTACTAACCTAACTTGTTGTGCTGGCATTTCGGTAGCAGGAGCTCCGGGCTTAAGAGCTAATAAGCCCGGAACAAGGCAAATCAATTCGCTTGTGAGATTTGCCTAATCCTCCGCTTCGCTAACCAGCTCTAAAGCTCTCCACAATGCTATCCCATTATCCAGCACAAAAAGATAACTTAAATAATGTACTCACTGCATATCCTTTTATTCTTATCATTCTTATTATACTACATTTATCAATAATATCGAAATTCAGCTCATGTCAAGAGGTACTGTTATTTGAGCATTGAGGCATAGCTTCACGGCATATATCCAATGCCAGTCTGTAGATAAGCAGGGGAACAGACAGTTTACACTTTCCGGTGATTATTTCTTTATACGCTTTTACAAACACTTCCTGCGCAAGTCTGGTCGCTTCGTCTCTATCACCGCATACGCTCAGCATTATGTTAAAAACCTTTCTATGGTGTCCTTTTGTTAATTTATCAAAAGCATTTATATCACCATTTATAGCCTTCGATAATAAAATCTCATATGTACTGTTCATATTACCTCGACCGCCCATCGCACAAACTATTGCTATGCTGTGTTCGGATATCTCTATGCATGATTTATATAGCTTTACACAAGATTTTACAGGCAATAAAAATTCAAAAATAATGGCAGCTTATTCTGCCAATATTTATAATATATCTTTTTCAATCCTGTTTATTTAACAAAAGGTTAAAATTTACCGTTTTCATCCTTTAACCATTTGGATGTTATACTGCTGAGCTGCTGAAATAAACAGCAAACGTAAGGTTACCCCATGCATATCTTTTAACAAACCATTAATAAACCAATAATCACTTAAGCAACCTTTTTTAACTGTTGATAAACTATGGAAAAGATTATATGTTTCATAAACCTGCTATTGAATTTGGAATTATTGGATTAGGCCGGTTTGGGTTTGCTCTTGCATTTACTCTTACAAAAGCCGTAAAGGAAGTTTTGGCGCCCTACAGCAATGAAAGCGAAATAAGGCAAATCAGGAATCTTATATCCACACCAAAACATATGGCCCACTCCATTAAGCCTGCCATATTATTCAGTAAAAAACACATTATTCCTACATATCATAAATATTTGTACTGATATTAACAAATACATTAATAAAAAGTCGCAATTCTTGTGAAGAATATAAATGCAATATAAGTAACAAAACAAATATTTGAATGCAAGACACAAAAGGGGATTTCTTAATGCTATCACTAAAAAATATTAATAAAAGCTATACAACCGGTAATTTCACACAGGTAGCTCTGAACGGAATCAACCTCAATTTTCGCGACAATGAATTTGTCGCCATTCTGGGGGCAAGCGGTTCCGGTAAAACAACCTGTCTGAATGTCATTGGCGGACTTGACCATTATGATAGCGGTGATTTGATCATCAACGGAAAATCCACCAAAGAATTTAAAGATGTGGATTGGGATGCGTATCGCAACAACAGGGTTGGTTTTATATTTCAAAACTATAACCTTATAACTCATTTGAACATCATGGATAACGTGGAAATGGGAATGACCTTAAGCGGTGTTCCTGCAGGTGATAAAAGGAAAAAAGCTCTCGAGTTGCTTGAAATGGTTGGATTAAGGGATCATATTCACAAGAAGCCCAATCAACTTTCCGGTGGTCAAATGCAGCGTGTTGCCATTGCAAGGGCTCTGGCCAACGATCCTGATATTATTTTGGCAGATGAGCCTACCGGCGCTCTTGATTCAATAACAAGCAAGCAAATTATGGATTTGATTAAGAATATCGCCAGGGATAAACTGGTTATTATGGTTACTCATAATTCCGCTTTGGCTCACAGCTACGCGGACAGAATTATCGAATTTAAAGACGGCCAGGTAGTTTCTGACTCTAATCCATTACCGGATGAGGAAGCAGTTTCACAGTATAGGCTCAAGAAGACCAGAATGAGTTTTCTTACAGCTCTGAAACTGTCAGGTACCAATATTAGCACAAAAAAGGGGAGAACTTTTCTTACGGCTTTTGCTTCAAGCATCGGAATTATAGGTATTGCTTTAATTCTGTCGCTGTCCAATGGTTTCGACAAGCAGATTAAAAACTTTGAATCAGGTACTCTGTCTACATTCCCAATTATGATTTCTCAGAACACTGTAGAAATAGACAGAGACATGATGAGAGAACAACAACTTTCCATGCTGGGCCTTTCCAAAGACGGAGATGACTACCCTAAGGAAAAGGTAATTTATCCCGTTGAACCTGTAGAGGAAAAAATGACACATAACAATATCATTACAGAGGAATATGTAAAATATGTTGAAAGCATTAATCCTGATCTGGTTGCAGGAATATCCTATACAAGGATGCTCAATATTAACTTGCTGAAAAAGGAAGGCAACGTTGCCACTATAGTTAAAACAAACCCTATGAGCTTTACTTCCTATCCCAAGTCATTAGGCAGCAACAGGCCTGGCTATCTGGAACGAAACTACGATTTGCTGGCTGGTTCTTATCCTTCAGGCATGAATGATATTGTACTGGTCGTAGACAAGAAAAACGGTGTTGATAAAGACATTTTACAGTCTTTCGGATTGGATTATAGAGCTAAAAGTATTCCCTTTGATAAAATTATAGGATATGAATTAAAAGTTATTCTCAATAATGATTTTTATAGAGCAAACGGTAATTTTTTTACCATCAATGGGGACCCGTCCAATCTGATTAACCTATATAATAACGAAAGAGCTATCAGCCTTAGAGTTTCAGGTATCCTGAGGCCAAAAGAAAATGTAAAAATCCCTCTGCTGCCTGATGGTTTTGCATATTCTGATGAACTGGCCGAATTTATCCTTAAAGATGCAGTTAATTCTGATATTGTATTGAAACAAAAAAACAGCGATTTTGACCTGCTAACCGGTGAACCTCTTGATATAATTGAATCTGACGGAATGTCTTCAAAGGATGCTGTTTTATCTGCGTTGGGCGCCTCTGCTATCCCCTATATGATTTCAATCTACCCGGTAGACTTTGACGCAAAGGAAGCTATTCTTGCATATCTTGATGAATACAATGAAGGAAAATCCGAAACTGACAAAGTGGTATATATGGATTTGGCGGGAACTATTACAGAAATGTCAGGAGGTATTATGGATGCTATTACATTGGTGCTGATTGCCTTTTCTGCCATATCTCTTATTGTATCTCTTATCATGGTTGGCGTTATCACCTACATCTCTGTACTAGAAAGAACAAGGGAAATTGGTGTACTGAGAGCTTTAGGCGCCCGGAAAAAAGACATTTCCCGGGTATTTAATGCAGAAACATTCATCATTGGACTGTTTTCAGGTGTCCTTGGCATATTTATTGCAAGACTGCTTATATTTCCCATCAACTCCTACATTAAAAAAGCCACTGAGCTGAAAAATGTGGCACAGCTTAATCCTGTTCATGCAGTTTTATTAATTCTGGTCAGTCTCATTCTTACTATGTTGGGAGGCATAATTCCTGCAAAAATTGCAGCAAGAAAAGATCCGGTTGAAGCATTGAGAGCGGAATAGGCAGGACCGGCAAAAGTATGGTTAACTCTTGCCATTCCTGCCTGTGTTTCTTTAGAAATATGATATTAAAATTTTATCATAAGTCTTATCTTCATCGGGTTTTACAAAGAATAGCAGACTTATGCTTTTTAATAAGCAACCTTTTTGGAACTGCCGGCTTTAGCTGCATAACTGTTCCCTTTCGCTATAAATATAGGATCTGTGTCAGACAGGTTCTCAAGTTCAAGCTTATTTGCTGTAACCGAAACCTTGAACCAACTGCCCTCCCACATTATCTTTATAGCTTATTGTTTTTATTTCTTCAGGAATACACGTATTAAAAGTCAAAGCGTCCGTATGAAGTGCACTCACCATACCACTGAAACAGAAAACTATCTCCTGCCACATTCCAATATTCGCATTGACCAATTCAATTCCCTTATCAATAAGTAACTCTCTTTTAAAACAAACATCTGCAGTCACTGCAGAAACCTTTACAATACCGGCTTCTTCGTTTTCATTCAATCTGAAACAGGAAGTTGAATATATTCTTCTTTCCTCTTTCTCAGTCGTGAGATCATCTGTCCGGGTATTTATCATTTTACTGGTGGTTACCACCTTTCCGTCAAGGTTGGCTGTAATATCCTAATAGATAATATTGTTGCACGCATAGCTGACACATCTGGATTTATACTTGTCAAAACCATTTGTACGTAATCATTGTCAATATAGCTTTTTACCACAATATCCACGTTGCCTGAAATCATTTTGATGAGTACTTGCTGTACACAAACAAATTTTTGTTCAGGGTCCATAAACCTCTTAAACAGCAGTTCTTTTTTTCCGCTTCCCGTATCCCAGGTAAAGACACGATACAGTGTAGCCGTCTTCATATCCAACCACCGATAGTATTCAGATATGCAGGACTTCTCCATGTCAAGCTTTTCCCCATCCACATTTATAACCAGTCTTAAATAGTAAGGTAGATTCACTATGCCAACTCTACAAAACGGATGACGCCCCTGTACCAGTTGAATAAATGTACTCCATTTGCTCTTTTTTGAAGGTATTGCCTCAAGTGATATATTGCCGGGTATACGGTCATATTCCATGCTCTGTTGGTCAGCTTCAAACCCTTCCTCAAAACTTGCTCTCGTAGTCATATGCCCTGTGCCTAAAGCAAATATTGATTCATAGTGTCTGACTTTCTTTATATAAAATTGTTCTTATACTATACACCGGTATTTATCAATAGTTCTTTTTATATCATAAAAAGACACTTACAATGTACCACTGAACAGCCCGTAATTTTCTATTTTTGATAAATTGTTTAAACAGCAGTTAAGCGGCATTTATATCGAAAGCTTATTAACCGGAGCAATCAGTAAATTCAGACACCCTGCTCTTTCTTATGACTTATATATACTTATATATTAAGAAACAATTGAAAATCTTATCATATTCCATGAAAGTTTCGGCAGGTTTACAGTAAATTCATTCCCCCTTTCCCTGTTAACTTGTACTTCCCGCGGCATTACTTTATAGGGTTCTTTAAAACTATTTGCCGCATACATGTCCGGTCCGTCCAGTACCACATGCCCGATAATCTCTGCATCGCCGAAAGATCTTAAATTAACGGATAAATTAATATCTTCGTTTTGGTCGCAATTTAGCACAAAAAGATTAACATTCCCTTTTTCGGCATCATACACAGCTGCCGACTGTAAAACAGGAACTTCACCATATTTTTTTGTTTCAAATAACGGACATCTTAATATCGGTCTTATAAGCTCACCTCTTCCATACGTAGATACTTGCTGAAACGGATAATATATTGTTTGCTTAATAGCTGTTCCACCTTTTTCTGTCAGTATAGGTGCAATAGTATTTACCAGTTGAGCCAGGCATGCAATTCTTATCCTGTCTGAATTTTTCAATAGAGTACACAGTAATCCTCCCACGACTAAAGCATCAAGAAGTGAATAATTTTCTTCACTTATAGCCGGCGCTATCTTCCATTTCTCCAGTTTAACTTGCTTGCAATACCATACGTTCCATTCATCAAATGATAAATACATTGTTTTTTTGCTTCTGTTTTTTGCTTTTACATAATCAACAGTTGAAATAATTGTCTTTATGAAATTTTCCATTTCAAAAAATGAAGCCAGGAAATCAGCTACATTGCTCTCTTCATCCGGCTCATAATACCTATGAAGAGAATAATAATCAACGTACTCATATACATACTCCAATACTATACGGTCCCATTCCGGATAAGATGGAAGTTCCGTATTTGAACTTCCACAGGCCACAAGTTCAACATCAGAATCAATCCATTTCATAATTTTTGCTGTTTCTCTGGCCTTTCTTCCGTATTCATCTGCAGAAAGGCTGCAAATTTGCCAGGAACCGTCCATTTCATTCCCAAGGCACCATACCTTGAACTTGTGCGGCTGTTTGTGACCGTTTTTTATTCTTAAATCGCTCCAGTAGGTTCCGGATGGATGGTTGCAATATTCAAGCATATGGCCGGCTTCTTTTGGTGTTCCGGTGCCCAGATTAACTGCCGGCATAACCGCAGCATTGACCTTCTTTGCCCAATCAGCAAACTCATCGATACCTATCTCATTTGTCTCTATTGACGACCACGCCAATTCAAGCCGTCTTGGCCTGTTTTCTCTGGGTCCTATTCCATCAACCCAATTATAACCTGACACAAAGTTTCCACCCGGGTAGCGTATAATAGGTATCTTGAGCCCTTTTACCAAAGCTATAACATCTTTCCTGAAGCCTTGCTCATCAGCCACAGGATGACAGGGTTCATAAATTCCTGAATATATAGCCCTACCCATATGCTCAATAAATGAACCATATAACCTAGGGTCAATGCCACCTATTATATAGTCTTTATCCAAAATACATTTAGCTTGTTTCAATACAATCCACCTCTAATTGTTTATAAAATACTTAATGAAATTTTATCAGCATATATTTAACACATTTTACTTGAACATTGTTCTATTATTTTGAATTCAATAAAACAATTTTAAAATAATTCTATATGACCATTTTTTAAAATGAGCGTCTCACGCTCCGGTGAGACGCTCATTTAACTCAGCTGAAGCTTATTAAAGAATTGCTGTTCAAACCAGTTTATTTCTTCAATAATTTCAGCAGCCTTGAAAATACTGTTGCAGCCCCAGAGCGAGTAGTTTTACTTTTGGATCAAATGTATTGCAATGTTTTCCGGTAATCAGGCCTAATCTCTATACCTTATAGACAGCCTCTATTGCCTAGCTTGAGATTTCGTTATCATCAGCAAATAATTCATCGTTTTCCGTTTCAGGCAGCTCTATATTTGCATATTTAAGATATCTTGCGATTAAATACAGCAATTTCCTCACGTGTTATAGAATCACCGGTACCAAATATTTCATCATTGTATCATTTTGTAATTCCTGCATCGGCGCTCCACGCTACATATGGCCCATGCCATGTATTCATGTCTACGTCCTCAAAATTGCACTCGCAATATTCAGCAATATTAATGCCATGCAGCCTTCCGGGCACTGTTACAAACATTTCACTTGTCATCTCCAGATCCGGTGCAAAATGATCATCGCTTACGCCATATAATAAGCCTGCTCTTACAAAGCCGTTTACTGCACCACTGAACCGGTCGTCTTCAGAAACGTCTTCAAACTTATCTATGTATTCCAGGTTATTAACCACATCATCATCCGGTTCAGTTTCATCATTAGACAAAAAAGTAACTGGTATAATACCTGATTACAGTGTTTATTTTCAGTTGGGTTTGTTGCTGAGATACTTTGCTTTCATGATTAATTATATATGCTAGTTTATATATACTATATTATTTTCTTTCGGTAAATACTCATATCTTTCAAATATATTAAAATCTATTAATTATAGCTTAATATCTTGTTCACTCTTTTATTTTTATCTTTACACATTTAAATTCATTTTTATATTATATATTTAAATTCTCTTTTACATTCTAATTAATAACTCATGACATTCTAGCTGATAATTCATGATATTTTAGCGGTTTATTTGGATTCTGTAATACAGATTCGCTTTGGATTAAAACACAACTCAGCTTGATCTTGTTTTCCATATTTTTATTATCAATTGCAGTTTTGCTTCTCTTTTGCTGCTTCAATAGCACAACCGGCCATAACATCATTCATTTTGAAAATATGGCTGTCGGGGTATCTGATAGTGACAATAGCTCCTTAGCAAATAAACACCCCTGTTCCAATTCCCAATAATAGAACCGAGCGGGCCGGTTATTATAGCTATCTTGTGGTGATTATTCATAATCAAATGCTTTGTTGCTTCATATGCTTCCAATTCGTCATCGTAATAGATTGAAATATCATCTTTATTGTTGGTATAACAGTAAGTATATACAATGGGAACAGAGATATTCTCAATTAAACCGGTAACTCTCTGTAGGTGAGCAGCGATGTAGATAATTCCATCCACCTGTCTGTTGACAAGACCACCGACAATATCTGATAGATGAGGCAAATCTCCTGTGCGAAACGAATTTATTTGCCCCGTGACAAGCTTATTAGCTTTTAGGCTCGGGACTCCTGCTATCGAAATACTTGCACAACAAAGTAAATTAATATATTTGCAAGTCATTATTCCCAGTTTTTAGATAATTTAAAAATAACCACAGGTATATATCAATTTAATCCTTAATAAACAAATTGTTTACACTTAAGCTTATAGAACAGTCTGCAGCTTGTAAGATAGCACAAATACAAAGCCGGTCTGAATGTCATTTATTAACGGACTTGACCATTATGCTTAGCAGTAATTTTAGTTCCACTTGATAATCAAAGAATTTCGGGATTTGAATCAGGATAAATTTGATATGCTTGGGATGCATTGATAACCCAATTGAACATCATTGATAACGTGGAAAAGGATACAAACATCAAATCATAGGTTAAAACCAAATAGCCTCCTAACCAGATGGAGAATAATCTCCACCTGATTATACTAAATGAACCCGGTCGCTACTAAGGCCGGGATCATTTTAAAGAAGCTATATTTCGCTTGCATGCAATTTCAAAATTAAAATAATTATAAATAATACAATCCTTAAATACCATAATTAACTTTCTTGCTAAATATCTTTTACCTGCTCTAAAACTGCTTTCAACTGATTAGCTGAATATTCTAATGCTGTCCGTTCCTCATCAGTTAAATTAAAATTAATAATTTCCTTAACTCCATCTGAGTTAACTATAGAAGGAAGACTCAAAGCAACGTCATCAATACCGTATTCACCGTTAATAACTGAGCTGACAGTTCTTATTGTATTCTGGTCCTTAAGCAAAGATTCAAGAATTGTGTTAATTGCAACGGCAATGGCATAATATGTTGCGCCCTTCCTCTTTATGATTTCAGCACCGGCTTTTTTAACATCCTGAGCAATAGCAGCTTTTTCCTCATCGGTAAAAGCTTTGGCAGGATCACCAAAGTATTCATCTATTTTCATTCCTGCAATATGGGTCGCACTCCATACAGGCAGCTGTGAATCCCCATGTTCGCCAATTACATAACCATGAACATTTCTTATATCCACATTCAATTTCTCACTGAGCAAATATCTGAAGCGTGAACTATCCAGAACTGTACCCGAGCCAAGTACCCTTCCTCGTGGCAAACCTGACCACTCTTGTATCTTATAGGTAAGGATATCCACGGGATTAGATACAACAAGGATAACTCCCCGAGTATAGTATTTCATTATATTTTCTGTAATTTGCTTTGCTATAGCGACATTTTTCTTTGCGAGGTCGATACGTGTTTCTCCGGGCTTTCTGTTTGCTCCTGCAGTTATAACTATAGCATCGCAATCTGAACAATCAGAATAATCTCCGGCATATACCGACATTTGTCCTAAATAAGGTAAACCATGGTTTATATCCAGTGCTTCACCTTCAGCTTTTTCTTTCAGCACATCAATCAAGACAACTTCAGTTGCTATTTGTTTCAGTGACAGGGAAAATGCCGCTGATGCTCCTACAAAGCCTGCTCCAACAATTGCTACTTTTGACTTTTTATTCTCCATCTTCATCTCTTCCCACTTAATAAATTTTTGTTTTATTACTTCATCTTATACTGTAACTACCCCAAATTAGTTTTATACATTCAGCTTACTTTCTGCCATTAACTAATTTTGGTTTTAATTCCAATATAAGTCTCTTCCATGTTTCAAAAAAATTAACGGAAGCATCTATGATTTGAATTGCCAATGTGCATATTTGTAGTGTAACCACGTTGTCCAAGCGTCAAATCATATACTCCGTAATCGGTCCTGGTTAAGTTATAATCTTTCTTTGCATGCAAGAAAATTACTTCTCAGTGTAGCATAATAGCAAACTGACAGAAATTTGTCAATAGTTTGTTAATAAATAACACGAATCATCATTATTATGTTAAGTAAAAACATTTAATAATATTTTTTTCACATTTTTTTGTTTTATTATTGCATTATTATAATATATATGTTAAAATATAGACAAATAATCGTTAAAAATTTATCAGACATAGTTATTTTTTTATCAATGTTGATTTTGACAAAAAATATTAAGCTTATGACTTTGTTACCGGACAAATTATATGGCAAAACATTTAAATTATAAACAGCCTACAATAAAGGGGGAATTGATTATGAAAAAGACAAAGAATTATGATGTTGTTGACAGTGTTGAAAAACTTGATGCATTGCTAAACCGCGTAAAAAACGCTCAAAAAATCTTCGCAAGTTATACTCAGGAACAGGTAGATAAAATCTTTTTTGCTGCAGCCGTTGCTGCCGATAAAGAAAGAATTCGCCTTGCTAAAATGGCAGTATCCGAAACCGGTATGGGTGTTGTTGAAGACAAGGTTATAAAGAACCATTACGCTGCAGAGTATATCTACAATGCATACAGAAACACAAAAACTTGCGGTGTTATTGAAGAGGATAAATCATTCGGCATAAAGAAAATTGCAGAACCTGTCGGCGTTATTGCAGCTGTTATTCCGACTACAAACCCAACATCTACTGTAATATTTAAAACTCTTATAGCACTGAAAACCAGAAACGGTATAGTAATCAGCCCACATCCCAGAGCCAAGGATTGTACTATTGAAGCTGCAAAAATTGTGCTTGAAGCAGCCGTTAAAGCAGGAGCTCCGGAAGACATTATCGGCTGGGTTGACGTCCCATCCCTTGAAGCAACCAATCATTTAATGAAAACCTGTGACTTAATTCTTGCAACAGGAGGACCCGGCATGGTAAAAGCAGCATACTCATCCGGTAAGCCTGCTGTAGGTGTCGGACCGGGTAATACCCCTGCCGTTATAGATGAATCAGCAGATATATTGCTTGCTGTTAACTCGATAATCCATTCAAAAACTTTTGATAACGGCATGATCTGTGCTTCTGAACAAGCTGTATTAGTGATGGAAAGCATATATGATAAAGTAAAGGCAGAATTTGAGAAACGCGGCTGCTACTTCCTGAACAATGAGGAAATTGAAAAGGTTCGTAAAACTATTATTATAAACGGCGCATTAAATGCTAAAATTGTTGGACAGCCGGCAGCAAAAATAGCGTCGCTGTCAGGCATAACAGTACCCGAAAACACCAAGATTCTTATCGGAGAGGTTGAAAGTGTTGATCTGTCTGAAGAGTTTGCTCATGAAAAGCTCTCCCCTGTACTTGCCATGTATAAGGTAAAAGACTTCAGCGAAGCTCTGGACAAAGCTGAGAGATTAATAGAAGATGGTGGATTTGGACATACAGCATCAGTATATCTTAATACTCAAACAGCACAGGATAAACTGCATGAATTTGAAAACAGGATGAAAACATGCCGTATCCTTGTTAACACTCCCTCGTCCCACGGCGGAATCGGTGACATATATAATTTCAAACTCGCTCCCTCCCTCACCCTTGGCTGCGGTTCATGGGGCGGGAACTCAGTTTCCGAAAATGTCGGCGTAAAGCACCTATTAAATATAAAAACAGTCGCCGAAAGGAGAGAAAATATGCTGTGGTTTAGAACTCCTCAAAAGGTTTATATAAAGAAAGGCTGCCTGCCTGTCGCTCTTGACGAGCTCAAGAATGTATACAACAAGAAAAAAGTGTTTATTGTTACCGATACATTCCTTTACAAAAACGGTTATACGAAAGTCATTACCGACAAGCTTGACGAAATGGGAATTACCCATACTACATTCTTTAACGTTGCTCCTGATCCGACTCTGGCTTGTGCTAAAGAAGGTGCAGCTGCCATGGCAGCATTTGAACCGGATTGCATAATTGCCGTTGGTGGCGGTTCTGCAATGGATGCAGGAAAAATCATGTGGGTAATGTATGAACATCCTGAAGTGGACTTTATGGATATGGCAATGCGTTTCATGGATATAAGGAAACGTGTATATACCTTCCCTAAAATGGGCGAAAAGGCTTACTTTGTTGCTGTTCCAACCACCTCGGGTACTGGTAGTGAAGTTACACCTTTTGCAGTAATTACTGATGAACAGACCGGTGTAAAATATCCGCTTGCCGACTATGAACTTTTGCCTAATATGGCTATTGTTGACGCAGATATGATGATGAATCAGCCAAAAGGCCTTACAAGTGCTTCAGGTATAGATGCTCTGACTCATGCACTGGAGGCTTATGCATCCATTATGGCTACTGACTATACCGATGGTCTCGCTCTTAAAGCTATTAAAACAATTTTCGAATATCTGCCCCGTGCTTATGAATATGGCGCTGCTGATGTTGAAGCCAGAGAAAAAATGGCTGATGCATCCACAATGGCAGGCATGGCATTTGCCAACGCTTTCCTTGGCGTATGCCACTCAATGGCTCACAAGCTTGGAGCATTCTATCATCTGCCTCATGGTGTTGCCAATGCACTTATGATCTGTGAAGTTCTGCGCTTTAATGCATCCGAAACTCCAACAAAAATGGGCACATTCCCTCAGTATGAATACCCCCACACATTGGCAAGATATGCAGAGATTGCTGATTATGTCGGTTTAAAAGGTAAAAATGATAAAGAAAAGCTTGACAATCTCATTAAAGCTGTAGAAGAATTAAAGGAGAAGGTTGGCATCAAGAAAACAATTAAGGATTACGGCGTAGATGAAAAGGAATTCCTTGACCGTTTGGACGAAATGGTCGAGCAGGCCTTTGATGACCAATGCACAGGTGCCAATCCGAGATATCCGTTAATGAGCGAAATAAAGGAGATGTACCTGAGAGCTTATTACGGAAAATAAAAATATGAGGAGGGTGTCCTAATGAAACTTGAAAACATCATTGCTGTACGCGCGACTAAAACTGTATACCGCGACGGAGATCTTGCAATTAAAGTTTTCAACGAGGACTACTCAAAAGCGGATGTTTTAAACGAGGCATTGAATCAGGCAAGAGTTGAAGAAACATCACTTAATATCCCTGAAATCATTGAAGTTACCAAAATTAATGGCAGGTGGGCAATTATCACCAGGTTCATTGAAGGAAAAACCCTTGAATGCTTGATGAAGGAAAACCCTGAGAAGTTTGACGAGTATCTGGAGCTCTTTGTAGATACCCAGCTGGACGTACACCGTCAAAAAGCACCGTTGCTTAATAAGCTCAAAGACAAAATGCACCGCAAGATATCCCAGACCAGTTTAAACGCCACAACTCGTTATGAACTGCACACCCGTCTGGAATCAATGCCAAACCATGATAAAGTTTGCCACGGTGACTTTAATCCAAGCAATATAATAATTTCCTCCGATGGTAAGCCTTATATCCTGGATTGGTCCCATGCAACTCAGGGAAATGCATCTGCAGACGCTGCAAGAACTTACTTGTTATTCTGTCTTGCAAACGAAACAGCAACCGCTGAAAAATACTTGAAATTGTTCTGCAACAAAAGCGATACAGCAAAGCAGTATGTACAAAAATGGATACCCATAGTGGCAGCATCCCAATCAGTCAAGGGTAAGCCTGAAGAACGCGAACTTCTACTGCATTGGGTTGATGTGATCGATTATGAATAATATAATAAATATAAATAATATAAAAAAAGCATTGGAGCTTAAATAAACAAACATGGGGACTGTCTTTAAGGTTAAACACCTTATAGACAAGTCCCCTTTTTTACATGTTGCCGCTATTTTGCATGTTGTTCCATACTTTGCAAGTTAACCGCTGTTTTTCACAAATTTTATGCTTATTCCTAATATTTTATACATTTTTATTATTCTTGCATATTTTTTTATTTTATCGCGTACCAACCTATAATGGATTTATATTATTTATCAATTTTGCCTATTGTTTATCAATTTTGCCGGCCAGTGTCAACTTCTTCCACATCGGCACCTTCTACATTGTATGCACTATCTTCTGCATTGGAAACGCTATCTTCTACATTTACATTGGAAATGGCGCTTGAACCAACTTCCTCAAACCATCCTGTCCCAACAGCAATTGTTCCGTTTTTAACTTTAATCTGTTCAACAATCTTTTCCATCTCTTCTTTAGTAATATACATTGGATGGCTTACAAAAATATCAACCTCTCCGTAGCTTGCGATTTTACGATTTATGACCTCAATATCCGTTGTCGCAACAGAAAGGTCGTAAATCTCCTCGTCAGTTTTATTTCTATTTGTACCATAAAGAAGGGTATAGTAAGTATTATTATTTCCGGTAAGCTCCGGCTTGCGCCATACATATAGTTCCAGGCCCTTAAAGGGAGCTTTTGTATCATTTGAACTGATGTCTGAACTGCTGTCGGCACCATCGCTGTTGGCACTACCTCCCTTACTATTCTCCACACCCAGTAAATTCACAATTTTAACAAGCTCAGCAAGGCTTTCCTCATCCTTTGAGAATTGCCGTACATCACCGCCTACAACTCTTTCGGCATCTGCACGGGTATATGTGAACCTGAAAGGAGTTGAGGAAAGCAATTCATTATTCCAATGCCCCATATGAGTCACCACATCAGCATTATCAATAAGGGCAAAAAGCAGAATGGAATTTCTTAAAAACTGTTCTTCACTTACAACAATGGAGTCATCATTCAGAATATAATGGTATGTCACACCATAAGGTGGTTTGGTTGTAGACAGTTCCATGATTCCACGTCTGACGCCTTCCGGCAGCGGCATTCCGTTTAAAAGTGAACCAACTTTTACATGATTGCCTATATACTTGGTCTTATTTTTCATCAAAAAATCAATGTCATAAATACTCCTTCTGTATTTGCTTGCAAATAAATCTTCAATCCGTGTCAGAATTTCATCCCGGTTAATAAGATTAAATCTTGGACTTGGTTTTACATTGTTATCAATCCATACCGGAGCAATATGAACTGTATAACTGTATTCCGAAATGCTGCTGTTTACATTTTCATAATATGAAATGGAATAACGGCTGTCTGCTTCCCCACCGCGGGCAATGTCAATTTCCTTTTTGGAAATGCGCATAGCCTCAACAATTGCCGTTACCTGTGCTATCTCGCTTGCATCTGTCAGAGTAATTTCATTGCCGCTGGTATTATCAACAATTCGTATCTTTGCCGGAACTCTCAAACTATTTTGGCTTAAGAAGGTTTCGGGATGCTCATATATGCTCAGGCCCTTTACAGGGTTTGATATCAATACGGCCGACAGTATAATTACTGCAATAATGCAAGTAGTGATTACCCAAAATGCAGGCATTTTGTAATTCAAAATGTTTTTTACTCTCGCTTTCACATTTCCTTCTCCGAATGCCAGGGGACTCATACTGGGCATTTTCCTGTTCATTGCCAGGGCAAGCAAAGAACTGCTGTATCCTGCGACTCCTTCCATGCCCAAACTTTTAATAACCCTTTCATCGCAGGACATTTCCATATCCTTTGTCATTAATGAAAAACACAACCACATAAGGGGATTAAACCAGTGAAGGACAAGAGCAAGAAAAGCAAGCAACTTAATCCAATAATCACGTCTTTTGATGTGTATCTTCTCATGGCACAGGATATATTCACGTTCAACGCCTGTAATGCTAAGAGGCAGGTAAATTTTAGGCTTTATAAATCCGCAGACAAAGGGACTCCTGATAAACTCAGTTTCATATATATTATCTGAAACAAGTGTAGCCGTATTTATTCGCCTTTTCAGACGTAAATATGATATTAATGCATATACCAGCAAAAGGGCAGCGCCTGTAAGCCAAATTATTGAACCAAGAGTTGTTAAAAGATGCACAGGGTCTCTCTTTATAATTGAAGCCGCAGCCGGCAGCAAGTTTTTAAATGCTGTATTAACATTGTCCACACCTGTATTCATTGAAAGCGGTGGTGCCAGCTCGATGTCCTGCTGTAAGTACCGGGTAGAAAAACTGCCGGTTTGTGAGGACTGTATTAGCCCAAGCAAACTGAGCTCTGAGGAAAAACTGAAGGGGCAGACAAGCCGAAAGAACACAATACTCCACAGAGCATAGGAAAACACCTTGGGTGCTTTTTTCAGCAGCAAGCGGGCGATAATGACCGCGATAG